>Ga0208299_1000298_pt1 | contig 47879 bp, 50 predicted proteins | sample 15_taG_FD_184089 | JGI IMG/M metagenome (GOLD analysis project Ga0208299, IMG submission 184089) | Marine viral communities from the Subarctic Pacific Ocean - 15_ETSP_OMZ_AT15312 metaG (SPAdes) (version 2) | ecosystem: Environmental > Aquatic > Marine > Oceanic | place: Pacific Ocean | collected... | reverse complement strand
CTTGTTTTTTTCTTTTAAGTGTTTAAACATTTTAGCTCTCCTCATTTATACCAACCCCGTTCCATTCTGCGGCATTAAGTATTTTTGGTCTTTTAATAGAAGAATTACATGATAAAAAATCACAGTAGTTAAGCCAGTTATCTAAACTATGATAACTATCAACGCTAATTCTATCATAACTAGAACATTCTAACATTTCGAACACTTCTTGTAAAGTAAAGTTCCTGTACGAAAACCTTTCTTCAGGCGAATGCCTTTCCTCTCTCGTTGTTGGGTCGACCCACATACCATTTGATCTAGTCTTAGATTCGATTATCAGTTGCTCTATCTGTTGCATGTCGAGCGTCAGTCCCAAGTACAAATTGTCTTTAACTGTTTTGCCCTCATAGGCAAACATAACATGCTCATTAGTTATTTCTTTTCTCGCTTTTCGTGTAACGCGGGGATCCACATACCCATATGGCCAAGATATCCAAAATTTATCCGGTGCCAAGTGAAGGCTTATTTTTCGTAAAATTTTATTGGCGGTTTTTGCGCCATGTATCGCAGACCATGCCAAATTATCTCTTTTGTTTATATCTCTTACCTTGATTGGCACATAATATATCCTAATCGGTCGCTTGAAATCTTTTTTGTTATATTCAAAATGGCGATAGTTGTATACAGGATCTTGTATTACCTCACCAACTTGATACCTGATCAGTGGCGTAACGTCATCACTACATATAATCCATATTGTATTGCAACCGGCATATGCACACTCAAGCACAGAACGTTCAACTGCAAGATAGTTGGGTGCAATAGGCATGAGGCTTTCATGCCATGGCATATTAAAATCAGACTTAATTCCTGATACTGGTATGATGCCTGCTAGATGTTTTTTCAAATTTCCTCTTTCGTCATCCTGCCAACGGAATAGGGAATTTTTATATCAATGCTGAAAGGCTCACCAACAGCTGGACCTAGGCGTCGCAAAAACTTGTAAAGACTCCCCTTGCGTACACCAAGGGCCGCGGCATCAGAAAGTATCTCAATAAAGTCCTTATTTTTGTGGTATCTGCTTCCAGTAAAATCATAATGATCTGTAATTTGTAGATGAGAAGCCCCAAAGTAAATCACAAAAGTACCCAAAAACCTCTCCAACTGGTCAACAAATTCACCGCCGAAGATAGGCATGCTCTGTCTGCCAATATCTCGGCGACGGCGTGTGCGTCCGACATCTGGCATATTCGGCCAATCCTTTACTTGTGAGGATACGTCGATATCTGGATCGGCGGGGCTTTGTGTTGCAAAGTTACCACGTATTTTATCATAATCATCATACTTGACTTTATACTTGGTTCTAACAAGTTTCTCGCCCGGGTCGGGCGAGGCACCGGGCCAAATCTTTTTCTGGCCCGCTTTATCTCTTGTAACAAAAAGTACGAAATCTGATAACAAATGAATTTCTTTTTCAGTCAAGTTATTTTCAGTGAACGGGCTGTTGTCGCCTGCAACATATTTTAAAAAACCGCGAAGGTGTAGAGGAAGACCAAAAAGAAAGTTTTTATCTTTAGCCAAAGATTCAAGACCAGCGAGAACAGTTTCTTCATGTGTTCCGCCGGCGCCCGTAATTTCGTTGACGGCCATTCTTTTAAATTCTCGCCAACTTTCCATTATAAGTTTCATATTATTAAATAGTTTTATAAATTGGATATATATCTCTTTTCCAAAGAGACATACTGACCTTATCACATCCACGCTTTTTAAGCAAATCTAGTACCTTAAACCTAACCATTGTATCGCTATAGCCAAAGTTTTTTAGCTGGTTATCGGTTAAAAATGACTCGCACAACAAATCGAGGTACTTCTGGTTACCATCGATGCGACGCGTCTTAAAAAACTTGATTTTGTTAACAAATTTATCATCTGTTATAATTTCGTCAAAATCAATATTATATAAGCCCCGACAGTCAAACCAATCGACCACCCGGTAATGAGCAAGTTCTCGATTTAATGATAAACCTTCGACGTTGTCGTCGTCATACAAATACAAGTTGTCGTATTTTACTATATATACGTTACGATCTGCGTATACCTTAAGAATCTTTTCTTCCGGAAGTATTCTTAGATTTTTTGACATGTTTGTAAAAGGAACGAGAGCCAATTCGTAAAGCTGATAAATCTTCTCAGCCCACTCTTGTTCTGTATCTTCGTATGAATGGTGATGGGGAGCGCGATTCTTAATCAAGAAATAATTATTGTCATGCGCAAACCTAACTGCATCTAGATCTGCACCAACAACTACATCGCTCCACTCAAAATCAGCAGCCGCATCCATCTTGGCCTTCGCAATCAGATGCAATTTTTCGGGCTTTTTTAATGTTCTTGTGCCAGCGCTTGAGCAGACGATAGTGAAGAGGCCTCTCTTTACATCGGCCGCCCTTCTTCGGTGCACGAATGCCAGTCACCCAAGCAGCTAACCAGATTTTAGCATCAGTTTTGTATCCACAAGTTCTTTTGACTTTAGGTATCATCTTGATTATATGTTTCATCCAAGATGTAGCCGCATCTACTGGGTTTGTTCTATCGGTACCAGGATAGACCCTCTCGTAAAAAGGCCACTGCTGTAAAATTCCAATTGCCATAGGCTTTTTCTTACTCTTGCTGAATTTCCTATCCCCCTTTGCATCAGGGTTGAAACCTGACTCCATGCATGCTGCAGCCAATAACATACCTCTCATTTCAGGTGGAGGGTCAAAGCGCTTCTCTACTTCAATCAGCTGAGATATGATTTTCTCGCGGGATTTATTCATTTTAGCCCAAGGACAATTGAATATGGCTTCGTCGTGAAGCTCATCATAAGTAGGCCCCCTCTCAACTTCCACACTCTGGATGGGCTTAACAAAGCCCTGCGCTCCAACACTGGATGGTGCTAGGCTAGCCACCACCAATAATATTCCTAACATATATCTCATAACAACACCAATGCGGCTTAATTCTCTTCGTAGAAGCCAACTACATGATTTTCTGTTACTAAATAGTATTGTTCTCCGAAAAAAGAAGCTTCTTCAACTAGATGAGAAGGCACAAGCACTCTCATACCAGTTTTTAATTTTGAATCGATATTGGGTTCAATAATCTCTACTAACTTAAAATTTTCATTATCAATCTTAAATCCATCTGGTACCAATACCCCAGTATTTGTTTTTTCTTCCTCCATTGGCTTGATAACTAAATATTTGTTCAAAGGATAAAGCACTATGCACCTCCAATTTTCTTCGATATCTGATCGAACATGTCTACAAACTCATCAATGTTGTCACCCTGGCCGAGCATGCGGAACGCGCGGACTGCTTGCCTCATCTCGTCTTTTGTGAGCCAGCCATTTTGAACATAATTCTTGCGTAAATCACGTTTATGTTCTTTGTAGGGCTCCATCTCATCTTCAATAGCCTTCATGGCCTTAATATATTCAACCGCATATTCTTTAGCTGTTAAATCGCTCATCACTACCTCCTTAAAAAAATAATATAGCAACCGATTTTAAATGTTAAAATATTTCGCAGGACGAGCCGGCACAAGCTAGCTCGCCTGACAAATTTGTATCGTCTTCTAATTCAATGATTTTTGTAACGTCGACTTCTTTTAAGGTCTGCATCAGAAATTCATATTTTTCGAGGGAACAGTCTTCAAAAGGCGCCTGCTTGTAGACATGCTCACTGTGAGGTAAGACGGACAGCCCATTATAGCAAGATCGGTTGTCCCACATCCACTCCCCAACGTCAATCCACTCAGCACTTTTGATACTGACAGTGGCGGATACGTTGTGAGTATTTTGCCCTTGCTGGTGCCCGGGTCTTACCCACTCTTCTGTTACTTTTTTTACTCTTTTCAGTAGCTGAAGGGCGCTTTCTGAGCGGGTTATAGCATTAGCTGGGGCGCGCTGGGGCACAGAAATCACAGCCGTGTCGTGAGGCCTAAAATACTCGTCCTCAATAAGCTCAGGATGATGGGCGCCCAGATGTGTGTACACGGCTTCATTTTTTCCTACGCGGAGCCGGCGAATATAGTGCTCATTGTGCCAGGCATGAATCCCCGAAGAAGTCCCTAAAGTTAGCGATGTTGTTCCAGCCGGCTTAACACATGTGGTCCTCGCGGCCGGCTTAATGCCAATTTTATGTGCAACTCTGTAATTTTCATTTTTTATGACTGAAGAAGCAGCTTTCATATCCAATTCTAATACTTTGCCAGAAGCTATGCCAGTCATAGATACTCCGATCAGGGCGTCTTTTTCTGTGTTTCTTCTCCAGACGTCCCTTAGGTAGTGGAAATCAGTATATCCGGCTTGTAACGTACCTATAAAAGCAGCTGTTCTAGCTCTGTTTTCATATTCTTCTTGAGTTTCTAAATCAGAAACATTGATTTCTGTCAAGTTGCAAAACTGATAAGGTCGAAGGGCAATCTCGCAACATGGATTGGTACCCCAATCTTTATCATTGGAAAAATAAAAACCAGGCTCTCCTGAGCCGGATTCTCTAACCCGCTCCCAAATTTTCATAAAATAATCTTTCGTGATTAAATGTCTCATTAGGACAACTGAATTATTGGCTCTTCCTCTTTGTGGATTTGCTTCCCACCAGTTTCCTGTTTTTGCCGCAAGCATCTCCTCATCGTCTGCGGAAAAAAGTGAAATAAGAGCAGCCCGGCGGATCCCCCCGGCAAGAACAGCATCAGCAATATGACAAATGATATCATGTACTTCGATAGACTCAAGCTTATCTCCATTCTCCTTTTCGTCAAGGATACCCTGTACTTTTACAAGACACTCTTTCAGCGGCTGAGGGCCGGGAGCTTTGCCTCCACTAGTAACTAGTCTGCTTCCTTTCGGACGGATATCAGAAAAGTCAAATTTTATTTTAGATCCGCCTTTGAAATAAGACTGAATTAGTACTTTTACTGAGTCGGCCCATCCTTCGATCGAATCTCCGATAAGATATCGCCTAGATCTCTTTGAATTCGGTCTCTGAATTTCGGGAAGCTTATCAACATGATGACTTTGGACAGAGAATCCAACACCAGTGCCCCCAAGAAGGAGAAACATGCACTCAGAGAAAGAAGCGATATGGTCGATAGGCATATAAGCACAGTTATATATCCGGTTAGGTGCCACTTCAATCGGCTTGCCGCCGAATTGCATGGACCGCATAGATGGTAAGACTTTTCTTTCATAGACATAAGTATAGGCTTGATCTATTTCATCCTTTAAATGAGGATATTTTTTAATATGCATGTTCTTGTTTCTAAGCGCTAGCTCCTCCCAAGTCTCTCGCCTTCCGGCTTCGGAAACATATCTTGCATACTTCATGTGCACCGTGATATCTGATAAAATTTTGTTTTCGATTTTCATTTTCATTCCCCTCCAGCTTGAGTGCTCTTTGCTTTTCTAAATTGTTTATATTTCTCTCTCAGAGCATCGGCTAACTCTCCAGGGGCGGAGGAAGGCGATATAACTGGCGTATCAATTTTTGCCAGCACCTTTATCGCAACGTTACTTGTGTCCATAAAGATGGGGAAAACCAAGCCATCAGGTCCGTTTCTATTTTTTGCAATAAATAATCTACCAGTGTTCGCATTTTTATCTTTAATGGTCCTAGAAATAGAACAAATAAAATCCGATACAAAACACTTGTTAAATGCTTCAGATATTGATTCCATTGTAACAACTTCCGCGTTCAGTCCAGTCCTATTCGTTTGTGATGCCGTCCATAAAGGACATTTATATTCTTGCGCAATTGCGCGTAGGTCTTCATAAATAGAACCCAATTCGTCTCTTTTCTCTCTAAAATTTGATGTCGACCGGAGTAGATCTGCGTAATCTACTAGAATCATATCAACTTTACGATTTGTTTTTTTTAATTTTTCTAAATGTGCCCTGATAGTATTAGTCGATGCTGTTTTAGTTGGGTACTCTTTGATGATCAAAGAGCCCTTCAAATCAGAGATACACTCCAGTACTTCATCTTTTCGGTGGAAAAGCATATTTAAAGGTACCGCGCTGATACAGCTGTCATATCGTTGACCAGTGACGGATTCTGAAAGCTCTAAAGTGTAATGTACAACATTTTTTCCAGCTTTGACGGCTTGCGTTCCCAAATGCGATAACACCATAGACTTTCCGGCGCCTGTTGGAGCTATAACCACACCAAGCTCTCCGGAACCTAAGCCATTTCCAGTCAAGGCGTCAATCTTCTCCCAGCCAGTAGAAACCGGATTTCTAGCTTTGATTTCATACCGCATTTCAAAGTCTTTTATGAATTCGTGACCAAAATTGTTATCCGTTCCTAAGTTTAATGCGTTGTCGATCACCTTTCTAACTTCATCATATGATGAGTTTTGGATTAAGTCAACAGACTGCATTAATGCTTCTTTAAGTTTTTGTTTCTTGCAAAAGTCTAGACTAGTTTCCTTGATATACTGTTGGTCTTCGGCGCGCCTAACGCAGGCCCGGGCAAAGTAATCGCGTACTTGTTTTTTTAACGCATCATTATGTTTTTCTAGCTCAGTTCTTAGTATACTGGCGATGATCTTATTAGTAGGGTGCACCCCATATTTATTACGATAATCGTAAATTTTTGACACAAAAACGCGAAGATAATTTAATTCAAAGAATTGAGTATCAATCACTTCTTCGATTTGATCTGCGAAAGGCCGATCTTCTAAGATCATCTGTGCTAGTGACTCTTGGAACTGCTTTCCGTACTTAGAAAAGCCAGTATGTTTATCCATGGTTTCCTCCACAATTATATTTTAAAAACAAGTCAACGACTGTCTACTATTATTCGGTTGAACTGTTGGAATAATTCAATAAAATTAATTTCTCCAAATCCGTCTTTCATCATCATCTTAATAAGCTCAGTTTTATTAAAAGTCAAGTCTGGTGTCGTGAACACTTCACGAATCATTTGCTTGGCATCAATACCAAGAATAGGCGCGTACAACTGCATCACATGATAGTTTGATTTTAATGTATCCTCATTCTCCAAAACTTTCTCATAGGCTTTAATGCTTTTTTCCACGAGATTTTCTCTGCAGTGGGCTATAAGATCATTAAACGTTGCCGGTTTGGCCTCTCTGAGAAAAGGAAATCGTTTTGATATTGTTTTTATGCCCAAGCCTTCGATGCCACTAATATTATCAGACTTGTCACCTTCCATCGCCCGGGCCATGGCAAAATTAGCAGGATGAATATTAAACTTGTCTAAAATTGATTTTTCATTTAACACTTCTTTTTGGATTGGCCGATATTGCACCGTCCTCGGACCTAGAAGCTGAAAAAAGTCCTTGTCGCTTGACACGATCAACTTTTCTGCAGCTTGCAGCTCCTTCATTTGTGCTATATAAGCAATAATATCATCAGCTTCAGTACCATCAAACATAAACTGGATAATCGGCGTCTGATTATAATATTCAACAAGCCTCGTTTGTTGCCAGATTTTATTTTCGACTTCTTGATGTTCCGACAAGTTTCTAATATCGCGGTTAAGGCGAATTGGCTTTCTTCCAGCTTTATAGTCTTTTTTCATCAATTTGCGTTTCTTTGATCCGCCGGCGCCATCCCAGCATACTACAACCAAATCAGGCTTGGATTCTCTACAAATTTTTTGTATACTCTGAAAGCACCCTTTCAAGCCGCCGATGGGCGCACCATTTATGGACAAGCTGGGGTTAACTATATAATTTCGAAAAAAAAGGTTTAATTGATCTATAATTAATATTCTTTTGCCTTCATACATTGAAGCCTCTCTTCCCCGGTCTATAAATCCTACTCACTACTTTTCTCGAATTAATCGGAATAAAAGATATAATGCCATCAATTTTCTTAGCGTCAATTTGCATTCTTGCTATCTGTTGCTCCATGGTTGGCTCGATTTGAAAAAACTTAACTTTCAGACGAGATATTTCATGGCCTCGCTGCCGAGGTCCATAGGGTTTAGCGGGGCTAGTAATCGTAACGACAGTTATCCCACAAACACCTCGTAAGTTGTCGGCGACTATTGTGAAATTTTCATCCGTTTTCGATTTTAAAATGCAGTCAGCTTCGTAAAGCTGTTCATGCAGATATTCTTGTACAAGTTGTTTTAAGTCTTCCATATTGTGACCTCCATAACAATAAGTAGTTTATAGTTTATACATTTCTATACTGTTAAAATTAGTGGTGTAATATACCCTTTTTATGCCAACGTGCTTCATGACTTCATGGCACATAGCACATGGCTTGCTGTTCCGGAATTCACCATTTTTGTTAACCCTGCAAACGAAAATATCTGCTCCGGATGTGGTGTCCCTAGGCAAACCTAGAACACAACCTATCTCTGCATGAATAGTTGCTGGACCACGGGATGGATCTCTAAACTTCGAGCCAAAAGAACAAAATTTGTCCTTGTTAAAGCATGTATTAATAATTGAGCCGCCCTTTACCAAGACGGCGCCATGGCGAAGCTTTCCATAATTGCTGTTAAAGGCAACATTTCTTGCTAAATCAAAATACCTATTAACACGATTTGATACCAGGACCTTCTTGCCAGAAAAATCCGTGTGGTTCTTAAAAGTTTTTTTTGTCGACATAATGTTTCTACAACAACTATAAAAACATTTTTAAGCTGGTAAATCAATCTTCCTGGTCGATATCGTAAAAAGATTCCGCTTTGCCTTCTTTCTTTTCGAAGCGCATAATGATGTCTTCATCCATTATTTCAAAAACTCGGTTTTTAAATTTCTCATCTTGTAATTTTTCCAACCACTTGGCAGCTTGAAATTTTTCTTCCGATCCATCTTTGTGGATGAGGCTGTACCAGGCGCCGGCTTGTTTCAGATTATCTGAGCCCTTAATAGCTTCCAACCAACTTTCTTTGTCTTTAATGCCCACATCTCCTCCCCAGAGGATTTTAAATGTGCATTGCCGGCCCTCTGTGCCAAAGCGACTTTTTTTAAGTGTAGCTTTGACCTCGGAACCAACTCTAAATCCGTTGTCATCTATAATAAAAGAAGCTTTAGCTTTTCTCTTAGTCAACCAGATACGCAAAGAGTACGCGTAATGCATAGCTTTGCCACCTGGAGTAACATAGGGAGTAGTCATAGCCTCTGCTACATTACTGGTAATATTAGTCTTTAGTTGATTCAAGACCAAAAAGGTAGATTTTGATGTAGCAATTGGAACTGTCAGCTTTGACATGCCCTTCGCTAAAATACGAGGTTTAACCGCCATTGACGACTGGGGGTTGAAGTCTCCTTCAACATCACTAACAGAGGGCGTTAACGCCAAGCTGTCCCAGATAAAAAGCATTCTGTTATCATTACTGCCAAGCAATTCTTCAATAGTTTCAAGAACATATTCCACGCTAGGAGGCTGCAAATAGAGTAGATTGTTTACATCGCAACCGGCGCTAGCTAAAAAATCAGGGTCAATAGCTGATTCTGCATCAAAATAGACTACATCGACGCCCATCTTCTGAGCGTTAGCTGCGATTTGTGCTGCCATAAAAGACTTGCCTGAACCCTCTAAACCCGCAACTTCTACAATTTTACCAATTGGGATCCCAGCAAGCTTACCACGACAGATAATACTGTCCAACCATCGAGAGCCGGTTGGAATCCAATCTTTTACTTGTGTCGGGTTTTCTTTAGTTAAATCAAAGGCGACTTCCACACCAGCTTTCTTGTTGATGAGGTTCCTCATCTCTCCGATGCTTAACCTTCCCAGCTTCTTTGTTTTCTTTGCCATTCTTCCTCTTTTATTTCTAATTCGCCTGTTAATGATTTATATACAGGTATCTCCATGGTTATTTCTGGATCCCTTGTACTATTATAATCAACGAGAGTTTGGTTCAGAAAACGTTTTTGTCGCACATCAAAATGTGTTATTTTGTCTCCCAAGGGGACTAATATTTGTTGTGTTTCTTTAAGTGCTTCACTGATCTCCTTAACGAGCTTTACTGAATAGAGCCTCTTATTTTCTAAATAAGCACCTAGCGACACTCCTGAGATAAACAAACCGGTTGACATGGCTATTATTATGAAAACTTCCATAATAATAACTAGTTTTAAGTTTTAAAATGAGGCATCTGTAGACCCATGCCTCCCTGCGGTGGAGGACTTATCCTAGCAGTTCAGCGAAAGCCTGATCGACGGCGCTCTTCGGAGAGGGATTGTTGTACTTGTTTGTCTCGCTAGAGACATCTTCAGCATCCCCTTCGCTAAGCAGATATTCATCCAGCATGACTTGAACCTGCTCCGGAGTCTTGCGCTCGAAAACTTCATCAAAATTAGGAATCTGATCCAAGAAAACCGCGGCTTTCTCCTCGTCCTTCATCATTGCTGACGACTTGCGTCGTGGAGTAATGGTAGTTTGAGGAAACTGCGCGCCAGGTGGCTTGCCATAATTAATGGTCAAATCAGTGCCTTCGGCAACATCTGTGATATCACCATACTCAGGATTAAGTACTAAGTTTAGTAGCTCTCTATACGCCGTTTTTCCAAAGCCCCATAGCCGCACTCCCTTTTCTTCTTCTCCGCGGACGATAACCGGGGTAAAAAAGCGCTGGCGTGCAGAGAGATCCTTGGCCATTTTAATAGACTCATCCGATCCTTCCTTATATAGCTGGCGGACAAAATCGTTTAGTGGATCATCTTCGCCGAAATTCTTCTTTGGGCTTAGAAAACCTGCGTTCTTACCTAGGTTGTAGTGAAACCAATATTCCTTGAAAGGATCCCCGTCAGGCGTAGGTACAATTCTGATCGTTTGCTCTCCATCTTCAGGGCGCCAAAAAACGCTCTTCCCGTTTCCGCGACTCTCTAAGGCGTCGCGCTTTGCCTTCATCTTTGCTAAATCAATACCCATCGTATTTTCTCCTTTTGCTTTTTAGCTATAGTACAGTCAGCAAATATTCTGACTGGCTCAGTTACAAAATAAGCACCTAAACAAGAAAGTAAAAAATTATTTTATATTTTGTTCTTGCACGTACGAGGCATATCGTATGCTGTATACATAATTGTGCTCATAATCTGTGTTATAGATTGAAAATCCTGCATGTGTGTCCTCATCCGCGTGTTGGTCGACAAAGCTTCTTATCTCATGCAACAAATCTCGGTTATTGCCTTTTAGCTTTTGGTTGATCCCATAAAAATATTTTATAGTACGAGGGTACTGTAGATCGTAGAATAATTTTTCGCTGTTCGTACCAAAATTAACTACACCAAAAGTTCCTATACGCACAGTTTCATTTTCTGGCACCAAAGTCGTGAGTAGCGGTTCAGTATTTTCAAAAACATTCAACATGTGGTAGGTGCTAGAAATAACATCGTTGATATCCTTCCAGTAGTTCTTCAAAGATAAATTGTCGAGTACCTGCTCTACCTTCCTATTGGAAATAATATACATTTTGTTGAATAAGCCAGACCTAGTATATTCTTGCAATATTCCTAAAGTGGCGCGTTCACGAAGAAATACATCATTGGCTAGCTGTGTGTCGTCTGGCTTAATATAGATAATATTAGTTAAATTTTTATTAACCTGCTGTAGCACTCTAAGAGCAATACCGCTAATTTTCGCGGCGCCGCAGGTTATAAGGGTGCACGGGCCTTTACAATTTGATAAATTAAGTTTTTTATAGTTTTTTTCATATTCTTCGTGGGAAGCTTGTTCCCTAACCTGCAAAAATGTACCGCGATCTGGATCGCCTAGGTATTCTAGATCATAGTCCTTATCCTCAGTATCAATATAAAAAACTTTATACTGTTCATAATTTTCGAAATTTTTTGCTATTTCGCAGCCGGCGCGGCCTAGGCCAATTATATTCATGTCACTCTCTTCATTTTTCCGAAACTTTTTCCAACACTAAGGTTGGCTTTGAAAACACCAAATTTATTTTTTGAAAATTCTTTCACCAGATCGTCGATCAAATGCTTGTCTTCTTGCGCGAAATCAATAACCAAACTGTCATGTACACAGAAGGAAATAAAAGATTTACGGTTTTCTAGTATTTTATCAATTTTCAGCATTGTTGTCAAGAATAAATCGCTAGCAGTACTTTGTATTATATAATTCAAAGCTTTTTCCTCTTCAACTTCAATTTGTCTGCCATACGTTGTTAAGGTCTTCGTACCTGTATAGTATTTTTTTAGTAGAAGATCGCGATCAAAATAGCTATTTAATTTTTTATTGCTTGCCTTCGGATTATATAACCATGCAAACACCTTCTTTTTCACTTCTTCGCGTGGAAAACGATCATTAAAGATGTTTTTCTGGATCCAAGAATGTAAATCATCCTCTGGTTGCTCTTTGCCCAAGAGTCCTAAAAAAGTTCTTAATTCTGCGGAATTATAGTCTAATTCAACAAACAGATCGTTCCGGGGAATTAAAACATCTCGAAGCGCTTTGTTCAAAGTGAGGATAGGAAAGCTATCTCGTGCTGTAGAAAGCCGGCCTGTCGCCGTGACCCATGGAGTATAACTAATAGTATCATTGCAATTTCTCACCTTACTAAAGCTAGCCCGTACCTTCGCATTTATAAAGTCTAGATTGTCAACTCGAAGATTAAGTTTTTGTTTCTCGATTTTATTAAGAAAGGCAGTAAGCTCCAATAGGAAATCATAATTTTTTGGCTTCTTGTAATGCTCAAAAACCCAGTCTGTTATCTTATTTTTCAAAGAAAAATATTCAATCAAAAATTTTTTGGGCACGGCGTCGTAAAAACAAATATCATCTAAATTAATCTTAGCTTCATGAAAGCTAGTGAGAAAAGCTTTTGCCTTCTTGCTGATCAGCGACCACTCTTCTTTCAAAGATTCTGGGCATGTGTCATCTAAACTTTTACCACCGGACCATATATGTGCGTATTCTATAGACGGATCATCGAAATGAGGAGTGTAAGACCACGTGTGTGTAAGATCTAAATTATTCGGGTAATGATATAGTGCTTCTTCACAAAACACAGCATAGCATTCCTTTTTATTATCCAAAGTTTGAAACAGCAAATTAGCCTCTTTTAATGTTGCCGGTACCAGTAATTTCATAATTAACTTGGTCGGGGCTATCCAGTTTTTCGTTTGCTTTTCTTAAACGCTCTGTATATTCCAAGGGCCCTTGACCATACCAGCCTTTTCCTCTTCTAATAAATTTAGAATCATGAAGGCCCTTTGTAAAGTTATTAATGTAATTTAAAGCCGCTTCGTCGCCAAATAATCGGTAAAGATCTGTCATTTTTTTTAGCCTCGCCGTAAATTCACGATTGTCATGCTCATGAGCAGTCTCTAACATTCTTAATTTCAAAAGGATCTTTAAAAAATATTCGTCAACTTGGTCGGCGGGGCCCAATATTGTAGGATATGCTTCCCGATTTTTTTTGATCGATTTCGTCTTCACACCATAGCAACCAGACTCTCCACGAACCCAAGGCACCGTCTCTGAAATATTTGGCATGAAATATTCTATCTTATAATACGTTGAAAATTGTGCATAATATGCTTGATATAGCTCTCTCAAAACCTTCCGTATATTTCTAAGCTCAGTAAGGTGGGCGCGTACAAAATAACTTTCAAAAATATTATCAAGAGTCTGGCCCTTTCTCTTCATCCAATATGATCCACCAGATTTTAGCTTTGTTGCTAGCATAAGCTCGTCCACATCACCTTCGAAACCACCATAGGCCACCGTTGAGGTTGTCCAGTACCCAGAGGCAAGGTTAAAAATTAATCGCCAGGGCGCATTTCTATCAATCATGAAACCAAATTTTTTTGTTTCATTCAACATAAAAGGCCACGCTCCGGTAGGATCGGCGTATTTTATAACATTAAAATTATCTTGTGTGCCATGTTTTTCTATTTGCAGGTCTATCATCAGACCGCTAATATAAGGTGAACAGTGAATTGATAATATAAACCCCGTTAGCGTCAAAGGAAAATAATATGCAATTTGCGTCATATAATCCATAAAAACTTTAACAAATGTTTTAAAATTAGTTATTTTTTCATGTCGACGATCGATTGATAAATAATTATTAACAAAGGTCGTATATATTTTATCCATGTAATACCGGTAATAACTGTGTCTTAAGTCTCCTTTTCGGAAAGCGCCTTTAACAAAAAGATCTCGGCCCCATGGTGAAGCCGGATCAAGGACGCCCTGGGTAATCTTTGTTCTATAGCTTTTTCGGAGTGCCTCAAAGGCATCTTTTACAAAATCAACAACAAATTCTGTTTTATTCCCATGCGCAGCAACAGAATCTGTGTTGCCCTGGGCGTCTAAATACACCGCGTTGCTGTTGCGATCGATCTTGCCATACAGGAAATGTGTACGATGCAAATCAAATATTCTTGTGGGGAAATTTTTAGCATATTCAGCAACTTGCTGGTTATAGGAATTAAAAAGATTTGTTTTGCTCTCAAATATTGCTTCAATAGTACCCGCCATTTATTTTGTACCTCGCTTGCCGTGACCTTCTTGATATCCTGATAGCGTCGTCTCAAAACGACCATTTTGAATTGATAATTTCACATTTGTAATTATGTGGTAGCCGCCTAAATTCATTTGAAATGCTAAAGAATTTGATCGCTCAATAGCTCCTAAGCCTAGCAAACTTGGGTTGATGTAATATCTCATCCCGGGAGTGAAAAACGGCACGCCTACAAGCTTAACATGAGTATTGTACGGAAATTTAAATTGTTGTAACTGGTCCAAGCCCTTCACTGTAGCTTCGTGGTGCAGCTGCTCTGCTCTAAACGGCTGCTCTACTTTTTTAAAATCCAAACTCCTCACCATCCCCACGTCAGAACCTACACTGAAATGTAAAATACCATCTCTGGTGTCTTGAACCGGGTTGCCCTCTCTTTGTGTGACATCTTTTATCGTTGAAAGCTGCAGCAAGAGATAATCATAAGAAGTTTTAACTAAAGTTTCCGAAGACGGCATGTTCATTATCTTTCTATAATAATTAAAGTTGAAGGAAGGTCCGTCAGTATCAATAAAAGGCGTCTGTGGGAGCATCTCTGTAAACGGGTAAACGTTACGGCCACATATCTTAAATTTTTGACCGCTGGTTTGTTGGCCAGGGAGCGTCAAATTGATTAAACTAGGCTTGGCATTTTTTGCTTTAATCGGCTCATTCAAAGCCGTACCCATCGCCGGCAATACTAGCTCCGTCATTAATCTTCTCAAAAAATCCTGCAAGGACATTTGGGTGGCTTGTCTTTTTACCACTTTGTTCAAAAACCAGCCTCTAAAATAATTAAACGATATTGGAAATTGTGCTAAGTTGATACGCCGCAGCTGTTCTTTCGAATCATAATATTCTACTGGACCTAATAAAAGCCTTAAACCCGCCAGAGCATAGTCAATATCTCCATCATTATTCTCAGATTTTACGTAGCAGGACCGGTCGAATACAAATGGCTTGCTTTTAAATTTATCAGAGTAAGGTAAAAAACGGAGGCCGGCGTTTCTGCATGCCAATTCAATTATATCTCCTAGAAAAACAAAATAAAATGTATGGCTCTCAGTATCAGCAGAAATCGTAGATTGTTTATTTTTATCCTCTTTTTTCGGATTGTTTTTGGGATCGTTGGCCTCTGACTCTTGATCGATTGCCTCAGATGTTTCTTTCGCGGTCTCTTCTTTGATCTGCACCAATTTTTTTTGCAAATCTTTGCAGCGGCCGACAATAACTGCTTTGGAACGTTCGTCTTTCCCGATCGCGGCGCTGACCGAATCTATAAGATCTTGCTCCGTTACAGAGGCCGAGCCGCCAGCTTCTTCTATTGTTTCTTCGCCATCTGCATCCTTTGCAACATCAACCATGCCCTGTTTAGGCGGCTCTGGTATAATTCCTAATGCAGCCTCAACTTCTGGCCTCTTTGCTGTAAAGCAAAACAATCTTGTTCCTGAGCCGCCTTGTTCAACAGGATCACCGTCTATTAAAGAGTCAACGAAACTTTGATAGATTAATTTTTTAAATGCGCCAATTCTTTTCTTCATGACGGCCAAAACAGTATTTGCATTTTTTTTGTCTTTTATCCAAGTTATGACTTCTTCTCGGTTCTTAACCCGTTTGCCGGCGCCGCTAATAACTTCTATCACCTCCGTATCTGTAGTTTCTCTTGCCCCACCAGAAGCTAGGCCCGGGCCATGCGCCTCGCCGTAGCACTTCGCAAAAAATGGATCGTCATTAAGCAAATCAATCATTTTGTTCTTTGCTGCACATGTGTCATCGTTAGAACAGGACGGTTCATTTATTTCCTTAACAAGATTAAAAACATTTGTTTTTATCCTACTAACTTTTGCCAAAGTATTATCAGACACACATTTTTGTGTTAAATCCCCTTCAGAAGAAACTTGTATACTATCTTGAAACACATTTGTAGTATTGCTGTCTGTCGCCTCTTCAATGTAGCTTTTGTATTTTACCGTTACTAAGACTTGGCCATCATCTTTTATGGAAATATCGTAGCCCAGCACCTGGAGCGACAACATCAAATTATATTTTTCTAAATTGGAGATATCAGTTATCTCCTTCGGGGATAAATTTAGGCCGGCGAGTTGTTGTCGGCTTGGTGCTGTCCAGCCTATCACCGCTTTTATTTGATAATGCTTAGAATTATGTTGCTCCGTCTGAGAATTAATTTTAGATGCAGGATAGATAATCAGATCTGCGTATCGGAGGCCTCCAAGTGATGGAGGTGGCTCACCAGGCGGCTGTGCTTCTAGGTCTTTTAAGCTTTTAAAACTTAATTTTAATTGACAGAAGATATTTTTTTCATATGGGCCGTTGATTTCTCCTTTGCTCTCCAAAGAAAAAGAATGCAATCCAACATTGCGAAAAGTTGGCTTTGTGCTTTCATAAGCTAGATAATCTTCTGTGCTAGCGGCGACTTCATAGCCAAAATTGTCTGAAAACTTAAATTCTCTATAACATGGCACCGGAAGAGGAGAAACTTTATACTGTCCCGAGCCAAGGGGCTCCTCAACGGTGTCCACATACGTAACCTTGTAAAAGCGCATTTTTGGCTGCATCAAAGAGAGAGTGGAGGTCTTCATCCTCTGGAACACACTTAAATCCGGTATACCTCTTAATTTATTTATGATCGTGGAGCTGCTGGCGCCAGCTACTTGCCTAAACGTACGATATACAAAAAGATCACGATTGCTTAAATAAAAATTATGTATTTTATCGATATTTCGGCTAAGACAGTTTTGCTCAAAATTTCTATAATTTCTTTCATCACCAGTTTTTGCAGGTTTATCTCGACCCTTAGGAGAGGAATTTTTTTTTGCGTCGGTTTTGGCGCCTTTTGAGGAGGGATCTTTTGACATCTTAGGGCCTCTCAGTAGCCGATATAATAAAGAACGGTTTCGATTGGTACGGGCACATAAACAATGTCTCCTGGTTTAACATGAAATTCAGTGGGCTTTTGGTTGTATAAAGCAATGACCCACCATAGCTCCGGATCATTATAAAATTCACTCGATAATTTATAAAATTTATCTCCAACTTTCCATATATGTGTCAAAGTCTTAAAATTCGCGACATCATCGGAAGTGGGATGTTTAAATTTTGGAGTGTTATACTGAGAAATAAATTTCATGCCCCGCTTCTTCAAATAACGTTGGTATGCTCTATTTTCGTTAATAAACACCTGCTGATTATTATATCTCATTGCGTCTTCTCCACTGTTTCTGAAATTGTAGTATCTGTCATCCCTTGATTCTGCCGCTTAACTATGGCTGCTTGTTCTCTATTATCTGGATTCATATCACCCGTGGCGCCGCCAGAAGTAGTGTTTCCGCCAGCAGGTGGGACACCAGAGCCAGGTGTGTCAGAAGTATCTCTCATCAAACCAAATCCGTACGGATAACCACTAGCGAATTTGCCTCCTCGCCATTCTCCAGTTTCAAAATCCCAACCAACAGAATGATCATGAATTACATTCAATGTCATCGTTAGCTTAATTAATTTGGGTATTTGAAGTCTGTCTAGCTGACTTGTAGAAGTGTCAAAGCCTCCAAATTTGATTGAATTCGCAGCTTCCTCTCCTGTCACCATTATGAACCCCGCTTTCAAATCATGTACAACGTTAACTCCTGTTAAGGTACACAAGATACCTTGTCCATTTTGAGTCCTAGAAGCAATTAAATTAGAATACCTTACCCTGAACAGCGGGCTAGCCGCAATTGAATTTGCCAATTCTCGATCCTTATAAGTAGGATAAGTGCTGGCAAGAAGCCAATTCAAATTGTTTAAGTTATCAAGCCCCTTGGCTAAAGAAGAAGACGGGATGTCCAAAGAAACACTGATAGAGCGCTTGGACGACTTCCAGACATAATAAGGGTCTGGACGTCCAAATGGCTGTTGTGCAGAGAATTCAGGATTATAGCGGTCAGACATACTCTGTAGGTAGGCTATAAACTGTATAACGGGAGGATTTTTAATGTGCACAGGTATTATTTCAAGCAAGGTACCGGCACGGGATCCTAAAGAATTCTCGAAATCCTTCTTCTTAAATTCAACGTTGCTTAAGCCTTGTTTTTCGCCTGCATATGCAGCGCGTTCGAACGCAAAAAATTCCGACATTTTGTTTTTTCCTCCTTCTTCGTTTTTATCGACCGGCGGCCTCTAACTCGCCCTCGACGGCTGTTTTAACCATCTCAGAGATCTCTCTGTCCCCAAGATAAACTCTAATGACCTTCGCCTGGTCAGCTGGACGTCCGCGCTTGGCATCCCAATCGCCGACGACAGCTGCCACTATGGCCGCAACCTGTTCCTTATCACTATCTGTAAGGCCGCGCATATGCGATTTTTCTCCAGCATCGCGGGTGCCCTCGTTATCGGCCTTTATCTGGTCCAAGTCGCGACGTCTGCGTTCACGGGCATCTTTCAGCTTTTGATCTGCTTCGTCGTCTGCCATCCCTTTTTTAATGGCCTTGGCCATGTTTTCAATTCTTGTTTTGTTCTTCGCAAAATCTTTGCCCCAATTGTCTAAAAGCGCTTTTTGCTTATCGCTAGCGGCGTCGTACACATCCTGGCCAATTTGAGAAGCAACCCCTCCTGCGCCGAACGCAACTGCCAATTTTTTCAATTGTTTTAACCCAGGGCCTAGCTGATTTTGAAACTCTCCTGCAGCGCCGGACATGCCTTGGAATGCTGTCAACATACCAATTGCATGATGTTCTCCGACTTTTGTCTGGTCGGCTGTTTTTTCAAATGATCTGGTTATCGCGTTGGCGCCGCCTACAGCTAATTTTCTTGTTCTTGTAGCAAAATCACGATAGCCTGCTCCTAGCTTGCTAATACCTCTTTCAAGTGTTTCAGCTTGTGTTAGCGAATCTTGGATCCTCTTTGTTAATTTTTCCTGCGAGGCCTCCTGCATGTCCAACCCTTCTTTTGCCTCTTCAAACTCTTCTTTGCCGCCGAATATGCGGGCTGCGGTCTCAGTATCTTTAAGGCCCAAGGCAGATGTTATAACTTGTTTTATGCGGCGGTCGGCGTCTTCAAAACTTATACCAGCATCCGCCATGGCTTGTTGTATCATCCCGATCTTATCAGCGGGGTCTGCTTCAACCAAGTCAGTGACAGACAGGAACGTATCGCCCAAAACAGCATTGAACCTCTGAGCGACTTCTGCGGCGCCCTTAAACGTATCGAGGCCGGCCGCAAATTCGTTTAATTTGCCGACTGCCACGCCGGTGGCCCTAGCTTGTGCTTCAAGCTCACCGAAAACTTCCACGGCGCGGTCGCCATAAGCTGCAATCGTAGGCATCAAAGCCCCAAAGTCTTTAAAAGCTTTGCCGACGTCGATCTCCAGTGAATTTGCTACTGAATATAATTGTCTAACCGCCTTGCTAGCTTGATCAGGCGTCTTGCCCAATGCTTTATTAAATATATCAATGCCCCTAACAGAATCTTTCTGAGAGACACCAATCTTCTTTAAGCCAGCAACCAAGTTGACAGTAAAAGCAGAAGTTTCTTTATTGGCCTCCATGAAAGAAGGTCGGAAAGCTGAGGCGCCTGCTAGAACGTCTTGCATTGCGAGGCCGGCCTCCTTTGAGTGGATACCTATATTTTTCATAGGCTTGTCTATCCCCTCAAAATCAAGATGATCAGGGCTTATAGCGAAGGTGAAAGCATCGTGTATCCCTTTTGAATGCAAACCAGTCGCCTTGACAATATCTCTATAATTGTCATCAAACTCCGCGGCTTCTCTTTTCATCTTGTTAAGGACTCTGTCCAAGGTCAAGTCTTTTTTAAAGACTGATAATGTTGTCAGAATAGGCCCAGCGGAACTAACCAAATTTTTGGCGCCATCCATTGCTGCTTTACCAGATCCGACTACAAACTTTTTTAGATCCTTCAGTTCATCTTTAGTTTGTTTGGAAACAAGGTCTTTTCGTACGCGGCCGGAGACTATCTGAGCAGCCTTCTTTTTCTCGTACGTCTCGATTTCTTCTTTTAAATCACCCTGCAAAAGCTTTTTTCTGTCTTTAATCGAGCCCTCGTATATCCCTTTTGCTTTTTCTATGCCTTCAATTTCTCTTTCTATTCTTGCAGAAGTAGCATCTTGTTCCTCACGGGATCCCGTCGTCGCCAGCTGTATTTGTTTTCGCTTTTCTTCAAGCAGCCTTTGATACAAATTTGATTGTTTTTCTAAAGTTTCAATGACCTCTAAGGCTATCATCGCAGCGGCGCCTTGTTTGTCAGTCAACTCTGTAGTTTTTGCGTTGACCTCATCCAAACTATCTGCAATCTCCTTCAACCTTTTCGGGTCCGAGGCTATGCTTACAGGCGAATCTGGATCTTTTGGTTTTGCCACTTATATATCTCCCAGGAACAATCAATATAAATAGTTACATGAAAAAATAAAAAGCAGCTTAGCGCTCTCTACTTTCAGCCTCGAATTCAAATTGTTCCTTTAGCTTTCTTAAAAACCACTTACGCAAGCCAACAGGGAGGTTGTAGGCCTCAACAAAGCTCCAGGATCCATGGTATTTTAAGATGAAGAACTGATCGTACACCCCTTCCATATACTCATCATTTAGGCCAAAAAAATTCCGCAGACAGCGGAACCTCCTTGTCTTCAGAAGCGCCACAGTGGTTACAGAAGAACCCTTGTGTCAAGTCTATGTTGGGGACGAGCTTCATATATCGATCCCTTAAGAACTTTGAATCCCCGGCCGGCATATTTTGAATAAAGTCTTTTACAATAGCTGGGGTCATATCGCCGTTAACAGATACAACAAATTGTGAAAGGATATTTGTCACTAAATTTTCATCTAAATCAATTGAGTCTAACAAATCGGCGCCTGTTAACAATTTTACGCCTACTAAGATATTTGATATGGGCAAATTTATTTCATAAGAGCATTTTTCTTTATTGTAGCTACAATTAATTAATTTTAAAAACTCATCGTCAAAACAATTCTCTACCATTTTTGATTTTGTCAAATCGAAAGTATAAGTTGATTTTCGATCGCAATCATTGCAAACGACATTTAAATCGTATCCATAGCCATAAGCTGTTGATCTAGACGCCACCATCATAGCGTTTCTATCGCCAACTAAAAGTGTTTCAGGATCAATTGCAGTATCAACAATAATGCTTTCTAAAAAACGGTCGATGACCAAACCATTCTTAATAAGAGTAGCAGAAGATAATATATCCTCCTCTTTGGCTGTCATATATTTAATCTCAATTGTCTTTTTGCCACAAAGCGGGTGATCCGCAGGATAAAACATGCCGCGCGAGGGCAACTCGACAAAATCAGTAGGCACTGCATATACCATGCCAGGCGCCTGTGACTGCGGCTGCGGCGTGGGGGCCTGGACGTCTTGAAGGCGCCGTTGGTTGTTTCTCATTTAAGCCTCTCTTTTATTTTCAGTCACCAGGCCCTAAAGCGAAATTGGCATAGTCATATTTAATTGTGATATCAATATTAACCAAAGCGTCTTGCGAATAATCTAATTCGCCCCACTTCACTGAAGAGATAAATGCGTTCTTTAACTCGAATTGATCGACGATTTTAGCAGGATGGGGGGCGCCCATACCACCTGGTACCGAGAGATCGCTAGCGATATCGCGTGCACCGCCGTCAAGCTGACGAATATAAACACTTCCAAGAGCATTAGTAGATGATTCCTTAGTCAGCCCGATACCGTTATCCGCGTTCAAGCCAGAAGGTATTTGATAGCCGGCCTGCTGCAGCATATTAAAAAATCTGAAACCAACATTCGGGTCTCTAGCGTCAACAAAAGAAACATTAACATCTTGCCACTTTACAATATTTGGAAACTTATATTCATGGTTCAAAAATCTATGTGGTGTAGCCTCCAAAGTGTAGCTTGGCTTCCCAGCTTTTGTGCACATGAACGTTATATCCGGCTGTTCAGAAAAAACCATGGTAAAACGAAATTTCCTTTTTGGTTCGAAAGTTGTGTCTGTAAAGAACATTTAATATTGTCTCCTGTGGTCCCTACAATAAATAGTAGTTAATTATTTTTTAATCATCAAATGAAGCTCCGCTTCTTGTAATAATGAAGTCTAGGGCAATGAACTCAATCGCTCTCGCCGGCTTTAGGAAAATTTTAGCATATAAAATATTTCTATCAACCAAGTCTGGGGTAGTCGTGGTAGAATCCAAAACAACTTTAAAATCGGTTAACCCTAGGCCTGATTTGACATTTTCCAGGAACGGAACAACTTTGCCGGTAAATCGATCCCACGTGGCCTGAACATTTTGCTCGAATAACAGCCTCGAAGAAATTGTAGAAATTTCCTTTTTGAGGTAGAGAAGAAGCCGACGAACATTAATCCGGTCAAGAGCCGATGGTGTCACCTGCAAGGTTTTTTGACCGAAGATCACGATCCCTTCAGCGGGGAATGTCGCAATCGGATTAATATTAGCATCATATAATTTGTCTCTATCGTCTGAAGTCAGGCGCTGCCTAACACCAATTACAGGAAGGCCTGAAGAGCCTTCGCTCAGGCCGCCGCGCGTGAAGCCGGCAGGGGCAAACCAAACCGCAGATTTACGCTGAGAACTTGAAAAAGTCCCTAGAGCGACAACTGAAGGTGGGACGTATAAAATAGCGTCGTTGAGCAAGTCTCTGATCTGCACAAACGGATAGAAAGCACATCCATAGCTTGAATTAATGTTCATACTCTTAAGGTTATTAACTGTGGTAGTCACGCTGCCGCGCCGGGCCGTTTCTGTGGCATTTGTTTCATGCAACGGCTCGAAATTACCGTCCAGATCAATAATTGCTAAAGCATCAGCTCTATCTTCCGCAGCATTAATTATTCTATTATTCAATGACTGGTTGGTAACACCAGGAAACGTCAGCAAGTCGTATTCAACAAACTCAGCGTCGGACACCATATCAATCGCTTTCTTGACAGTGTAATAGCCATAATTTGTGGTTTCGGTGCCGGTATCAATATACCGATTTCTAATAGGATCTTTTTCAGTTACGTCCCAGCCATCGAAGCCACCGAACATCGGAGATGTAAACTTTTTGTATCCAGCAGTTAGCACGCCAGTCGAACCTGTCTCCGCGGTATATGAATTACTAGTAGCTCTAGAACCCGAAATCCATATAGCGTGAGTAGAATCGCCGGGTGCGCGCATGACATCATCCAAGGTGAAAACCCAGGAATATTGATATGCTGCAGCATTTGAAACTAACCCAGACATATCTCCGCCATTAAAATCTTTTGGTGCACCGCGTAGAAGATCTAAATTGGTCTTGTCGTATCTTCTTGTATTAAATAGAGATGAGTTGTAACCAAAATAAGCCGAAGAACCCAACACTAAGCCGCCTTCCGAAGAAGAAACTCGCAATCTAGTGGTAGGCCAGGCCATGGAGGCGGTAAATTGATTATCTTTAGCAACTGACCCGTGGTACACCATACCACCGAGTCCTAGCCCCGTTCGAGATTCGTCAGCAAACGCACCTGAAGGGAAATTACTGCTGGGCGAACTTCCGGAAGCAATAACATATTCGCTGACGGAGAGACCGTTGCCGTCGGTAAGCGAACTGACGGACGAACCACTTAGCAAGGACCAGGTTTTTGGAACGACAGGGCCAAACATGCCGTACGGCAACAGGCCCTCTGCGCCGCCATTGTTAACCAAGCCAGTTGTCTCAACACGGATAAAGCTAGACATGTTGGCGTAATCGCCGATTTCTCTTAGCACATTAGTTGCCGCATCAAATTCATATTGCTTATCGCCGATCACCTTTCTAATAAAATTAACGGATGTGGGGTTTAGATTAACCCCGCTGAAGCGTTCCAGGACAACTGGCTTTGAGTCGTTATCGGACCCGCGTCTTACCTCTACAGTAAAAGTACCATATGTATTGTAGTTGTCAGTAGGCGCTTTAATCTCGACAATAGAGATTTTCAGCTCCTTGTTCCCGCTTTCACCACTATCAAGTGCATGGAACTTGAACAACCTGTGAGTATGAACCGTCGGGTCGAAACCAGAAGTTGTGTTACCTCTATTATCTTGCGAAATAAACCAGCCAGTTCTAGCAGGTATATTTTGTTGTACTCTGTCACCCCAGTCAAATCCAGCTTCGCCAGTTGTACCATCTAGGCCCAAGATAACTCCTAAGAACTCGCCACCACTGGTTACGCTGCTACCAGTAACAGTTAAATCCTTCTGTACATTTGTATCAAATGTTTCGCCCAGCCAATAATATTCTAAATCTGTTGAAACAGTTATCTGACTATTAGTTTTTGTTGGGTTGGTGTTAAAAACTTTTCTAATGTAGAGATCCGATGTGCTATCAAAATTAAACGTCGCAGTTTTTTCTACCGTTTTGCTGTCGCCTCTAATGATTTTCGCTTCAAATTTCTGATCTGTTGACTTAATTAATGTGGCTGCTCCCTCTAGCGCGTTGGCGCCTCGCGAAGAACCAGATAACACCACTGCTCCGTCTTGTACGTACCAAATGGCCGCGAGGGATCCAGTAACGGCCGGCCCGCCGCCGCCGGTGAAGGTGGAATCACCCGCGACGCCGTCTCCATTAATATTCCAGTTGGCACAGTTGCTGGTAATCGCTTTATTGCCTGTGGCGCCGAGGGCGGTCTGCGCGATAACGAGCGTGTACGGGCCAGTGCCGGTAGGAGTGCTAACGCTAAATGATGAAGCCAAGGAACTAGCTTCAATAGCAGTCTTAAGATTGGCTAGGCCGGCGGTAGCGTCGCCGCCTTGCGCAAAGGTCGGGGGATCTGCGGCGCCGTTAGTTGTGTCAGCGTGCGAAGTGAAAACTAGTGATGTTCCTGCAGCATTTGTCAAGGTCAATTCATTACCCGCGGTGGTAGCGTGCGAGCCCTGAGTCACAATCGTCGCCGTGGCTCCGGTACCGCCAGCATATGAATCAGGGTTTGGCATAACAAATAAACCATAAGCTCCGCCTGCGTTCAGCATGCTATCATCAGAGAATGTGTTGTCAGTTACCCAACCAGCTTGTGATTTATCGCCTGCAACAGCAGTGCGGTTTACAGAGTGCTTACCAAGCAATCGTACAACAGTACAGGGAGAATTATTTCTTAACCAAGCCTGGGCGGCGTACGCAGCGTAAGTAGGCGCAGTCTGAGCACCAGTTCTCCAAATATCGCCTTTGGCGTTGCCGGGTGCGGGCTCACCAAAAACCTGCACAAATTCTTTAAATGATTCAACCCTTACAGGTCTATTAGAGGGGCCGCGAGGAAAACGGCCTACGATCATTGGGCCTTGTCTAGGCGGAAGAGGTTCGAGGATAGACTCGTCGATCTCCTCCATAAAAACTCCAGGTGACACAAACTTAAATTTATCGACTGCCATGTTATACGCTCCTCACTTATAAATTTATAAAAAAGTTTAAACTTTTTCTTAGATAAATAGTATTACACCTATTGAAAGTACCTTAAAATCTAAAATCGCCATCGTCCGTGTCCATTATAACTCTTTCCTTGGCAAAACGCACCTGTACAGCGTTTTCTCGTCGAACAATCCGAGGTTGAAGTTGGTTTTTGCCATCGCCAATTAAATATCCTAGGACATCTACTGAGATGGCCGCTTCGTACCTTCTTTCGTTAGACTCATAATTGACGATCGTATTTTTTATACCATAGTCTTCTTGTACAAAAGCCTCATAACGATTGGAATTATGTTGTAATATCACTCTTTTATGGCCGTTAGAACTGCGGATGAATGGCACTATTAAATCGTTCATTTGCTGCTGATATTCTGTCTTAATGTGTATTTTATACATCAAACTAAGATAGATCGGGATTGGGATTGTTATTGTCTCATATACTATTTTCTTATTTTTGTCGCCTCGTCCTGTGCGATATAGCGAGGCGTTTTGCTGACCTTTGCGGCGATACGCGTCGGCATTAGCAAAGTTGCTTGTCTTGTCCTGTTTAATTACTCTGTTCACCTGCAAATAGCCGCCTTTTAAATCATTTGTTGGATCGACCATCGCGTACGGAATTGTCCTCTTATCAATTGATTTTTTAACGGTTTCTCTCTCTATAGCAATTATAGGCAAGGTGGCCATGCCAGAGATGCCTCTATTGATATCATCATCTTTTATGCTATGGGCTCGTTCAGCGCCGGCCCACACAACTGGAACTTTTTCAAACCCCTTGTTTGTTTTGGTGCTCAAATTCATGATCTGATCCACAAAATTGAACATTGCAAAATCAATATCTTCCAAAGTTGAACTGTAGTACGGTACGTCTCTCTCCGTATCTTCATTAATTGTTTTCTTAGGTGCCATCAAATAAGCCCTCTCTGGCCTGTAGACACTCGGCTGTTATTTCTATTCTCTTATCTGCTTGACCAAATAATTCTTTTGGCTCCTTTAAGCTTACTATTTCATAAAACAACTTACCATACGCAATAAAATCCCCCTCTCTTACAAAGAGGTCCTGGTCTTCCGTAAGTCTTCTTTTGTGAAAGTGCACCTCCAATTTAGTTACCTTATCAACACCATAAGCGTCTGTTCTGGTTTGTTCACCTTTAAAATCGACCAAAGCATGCACCCTTACAGGAGGTAAAAAAGATTTTACAATTGCTTCTTTGTAAAGGGAATGAAAATTTGTATGTTCAATATCAATTGGATAATAGGCTATTACTTGGCCGATGACCCTCTCTATTAACTCGTCATTGACTTGCTTAACTAGATCTCGCTCTTTTTCACCCAAGAATAAAGGCGGCGGCGGTTGATTTGGTTGTGACCATTTGTTTTTAACATCCGACATCCATTATTATCCTGTATAAATAAAGTAAGGGAAATTCTTTACAATCTCTGACGTATCCTTTGATATCTTATTCTGTATTTCCATCATCTTGTGATAAGTTAGCTCATCCAAGACTTTTTGTAGTTCTTCTCTCAATGCTTTTTGTTCTTCTCTACCCTGAGCAATTAATTTATCACCATTTAGAGTGACATTGTTACCTGGTATTGGAAGCTGACCAAATTTTGATCTAACCTGCCCTAGAGTTTCTTTAGTTAAAGCTATAGCAAAGCGTCTGATCCACTGTTTGCCAATAGAATTAATATTTTTATAAGGAATGTTCGTCAATGGTAGAGTGTTCATGTTGTTAACACCCTCAACGCCATCGGTGCGATCATCTTGCTCACTCCATGGATCTTCGTCGACCATGAATTCGAACCAAAAGCTTGTGGGGGCCCCATGTTTGACCGGAGATGGATGAATCCTTATTTTATTATTCTTGATTTGATAAGAATAATGAGAATTTCTGGTATAAATTGCGTCTTCATAAGCCATGGCCTGCAGCTTATTTTGCCATGGCGGAATAACCTCAAAAGTGGAGTCATCCGCATACATACCATAAGTTGATAAGTTTCCAACGGTGTTCAAGCCACCATAATAGCCATAGAACCTCCACATTGCATGCGGTGTTTTAAAATAAACTCTCTTAACTGTAATTCTCTTATTATCTATTTTAGCATAAAAAGGATTTTCTTCATTTGAAGAAGCATCTTGTACAATTTTTTGCAAATCGTAATCCTGAGTAGAAGCAGTTGTGGCGCAGGACGCAGAATAAATTGTGCTTGTGCCTCCTAAGCCAACGTTCGTTATTGTACGATCCATGACCCTTCTAGCATAAGAAAATTTAAATTTTGGATATTTTAAACCAACGTTACTGTTACTTAGGCTGTCTGTTCTCTGGCCATCAGAATCAAAAGTACCGGTTGTTGCTCCAAGAGAACTATGAAGGATATTCTTCGATTGATGTATATTAACTATATACGAATATTCTAGCGTGGCCTCTTCGTAGGCAGCGTATATGTTACCAACTGTTAATTCTATATCTAATACATCGCCCCCGAGTTTTTTATATGTATGGGAAACCTGGTCAGATGCTCCATTAACAAAATTTATATCGTATAGAGCGGAATCGGGATCCACATAAATACCAAGTGGGTAATGCGCCGGATTGCCTCCTCCATTTCCGATCGTGGCAATACTTCCCGTGGAAGTCAAGACCACAGTGCTTGTCGTGGAGGCTGGAGATAATGTTGGTGCTGCCATTTGCTTCTCCTTATACGCTAGCTATAAATACTTCTAAATCGCAGGAAGCCGTGTCTGCATCAGCTTGAATATTTGTTAAGCTTCCGAAATTTGTAGAAGAAGCAGCATCAGCATCTTCAGTTGCATTTAAAACAGCTGTCATACCATTAGCATTGTCGCCATTCCATATAAAAGACTGCCCTGCATCAAGCTTAATAGCTGCCTCATCATTATCTTGGTTTCTAAATGTTAGTGTAATAAAATTTGTATCATCTTTGTTGGTGAATCTTATATATCTAACATCAGCGGCGACATAGTGGCCGGCTGAAGCAACGGCTGCACTAAATGTGGCTATTGTAGATTCAGTAGTTGTAATAGTTACAATTCTTTTTGATATTTCATTTATACCACTAATACTTAATGTATTTTTTGAACCTTGCTCACTACCGTTCAGATTAATCTGCTCGAATAGAGTTACCTTCATTGTCGCGCTTGTAATTGTACTGGCCATTCATATAGTCTCCTATCAGTATAATTAGTTAGGAGATGATGAATTAGCCTGGAAGCTTTTGTTTGTTTTTTCTTTTAGAAAAGAGTTTTTTGCTGTCGCGGGGATCAGCAGCTGTAGAAACAGTGTTGATACGCTCAATTAATTCATTTGTTTCTTTTACTAAAGGATCAATTCTTTGTTTTATACCAGATATTCTTTTCTTCAGCTCTTTGTTAATCAAGACAGAAGTTTCCGCTACAATCTCTTGCGTTAACGTATCGAGGCGGCTTTTATTTTCCCTTTCAACTACCTCTGCCCCTTGTACTTCGTTAATAAAGTCTTTTAATTTATCACAACTAGCTTTTAAAGGCTCGTAATCCTTTTCTTCTGCATCAAGCATTTTTTTTGATCACTTAACTGTAGTAGCTTTCTTAACTTTTTTTACTTTAGGCTTAAAAACAACTTTAGGCTCTTCCGGCACTGTTCGGGCCTGGTGTTTTTTTTGTCTCATTAGTGCTCTTTTTCTAGACATAATAATTTCTCCTCATATAAATAAATAGTATTTTCAATATAAAAAAGCCTTGCTCTTATAAAAAACAAGGCTTAAAATTTTCACTCAACAAACAAAAATTATGCAGCTGCTGTGCCTGCGTCGGTCTTGTCATCAGGGGTTACAAACCCATAGAGATAAATAAGAAGCTTTCCTGCAGAAAAATTCTCTGCGGTATCAGCTGCACCTTGACAAATATATAAATACTTATCTGATAGTTCATTAGCATCATACGCCTTGGACGTGTCTTCGCCTACGACGTTGATTGACGCCATAATAGATGTAGGGCTAGTGCCGTCTTGGGCATCTTGTACTCCGTCACCATCAGTACCAAATTCAAGATCTAGATCAGCAACGCTGTCAGGTGCTTCCATAACGACGGCCCTCACTTCAGTGATGACACCATATTTTGCTTCAGTCAGTTGAGTCAGATAAGCGGCGCCTCCGGCGACGACACCAATAACGTCGCGGTCGTCGTTGCCGCTCTTGACAGTTGACTGAGTAGCACCCAAATCAACTGCTATTTCAGTGGTAATATTATATCCTTCTCGATGCTGCCAAGCACCGATAATAGAACCCGAAATGCCAGGCCCGGGGGCTAGTGATACTTTCTGACCCTTTTTTTCTACTGCGTAAAGTCTTTTACGACCTAATCTTCGATTTCCCATTTTATTTTCTCCTTTTTAATTTAAGTTATCGATAACCCGTTGTTAATCACGAAACATAACCAGCCACGTTCGGCTATGAATCTTCGAGGGTCAGTGGCCTCGACCCAGGAGAGTAATTTCAAGTTGTATTATAAATAGTTATTTATAACTTAAAATCTTAAAAATTAGCAGCGATATTTTTTTGGCTTACTCGCATTTGAAATTTCAAAAAAAAACCCCGCAAAGGAAAGCCTAAGCGGGGTCAAGTTTAGTCAGTCTTTAGTGATTAGCTAGTGCCTTCTTCACCAAGGAGACCACGTACAACAACTATGCCATACATATCAGGTCGGACCATCTTCTTCGCGTAACGAGTCATCACACCCTTACGTGGCGTGAAGTCTTCCGTACCGAAGATCGTGGGAGTGACCTGTAACGGGACATAAGGAGCGTAAACATAGCCACTCTCCAAGAAGCTTCCGCCCTTACGACCAACGAGAACAACGTTACGAAGGAAGTAGGGGTCGACATAGACATCGAACTTCTTAGAAACCGAACCAACATTCACAGCGCCAACAGTACCGCGATCCGTGTCATGAGTGACACTAGCGCGGAAGCCGGCAGTAAACTCAAGGATATTAGCAACTTCAGGTGACGTAACGATAAAGTTAGCCCCGCCGCGCAGAGTCTTTCTGTGGATCTGAGCCGAAACATCGTTGATACTCTCAACGAGAGTCTCGTACCACTCGCTAACCGTACCGGTGAAGTCCGGAGCTGCAGAAGCAGCACCAAGCTCAAGGCCTTTGCTATTAACAAACAACCCGGGAGCTTTTGACCAGTAACGAGTACCAGCAGTAGCTCCGGAGACGAGGTCATTGAGAATCTCACGATCGATTTCTAGAGCAATGTGCTCGGAAAGAATCTGAGTAAGCTCAACTTCCGCATCGAGGTTGTGGTAAGCATTGAGATCCTGGCCAAGCTCAGGAGTCCACTTAGCTTTGAGCTTCTTGGTGACAGCCGTAACAGCGATGCTGTCAACCTTAATGTCGATCTCAGGGATGACATCAACGTCGACGCTGTTGAACTGTGAACCAGCATCTGCGCCGGCACCTTCAAGACCCCACAGCTCAGTACCTACAACAGAACCAAGCGCAGCGCTATTGGTAAACGAATCTTTCATTGGATAGGTAAACTTCTGCAGCACGGCGCCGATATCACCATCAAACGTCGTCGTCGCCTGGATAACGATAGTCATGTGGTTTGATTTTGAGCCAGCGACGAGATCGCCGTTGGCGTCGACATAACCCAGAGAGGTTAAACGGCGTACAAGCTGTGCGCCTGTGCCGGTGGTACCGTTGCCAGTAAGCGTACCTGCTCCAGCCGCGGACGCATCGTCACCCAAATAGCATGCATGAAGCTGATCCAAGTTGACCTTGGCCATTTCAGCGTCTGAGAGACAGACAACCATGGTGCTAACGTAATCACTCGTACGAGCGAGAACATCAGGATCGTAACGAATCTGTCTCTTCTGCGCATCAGAAAGAGCTGAGACCTGGACACCGAGAGCACCGAGAGGCGCATCAGCAGTCGTCCAACTTGCGACGTCGTGAAGACCAGTGGTATCAGAAGCAACAGCCGGTCCCGTGCCCCCGCGGTTGGCGAGAACAACAGATCCAGTTGGTGAAGAATACGCCCCACCCATATTGTAGAACGATCCACCGCCCTGGCCAAACGCTCCAACGGCGTTCGTAGTATCAGGCGTCGGCGAAAGGTCAACACCGCCAGTGATCTGGATACCTACTGCGTTGCCACCGTAGATCGATCCGTCAGCTTTGTTGCCACTTCGAAGACTATTGTGGGTAAAGTCCATGAAAAAGATGAGACCGGACGGCAAGCTCATGGGCTGAACCGACACAAGGTCATTTGCAAGTAATCCACCGAATACACGGCGGACAATCGGGAACGCCACGGACGCAAAGCCCTCGACGTCACCACCAGCCATTGACGAAGCTTCTCTAAGAAGCTGCGCCGCCTGGTTTTCTAGTAAGCGGGCCATACCCTGCTTTTTGGTATCATTGCCAATTCCCTCAAGGAGACCGGTAGCTTCCCACTTATCAAGTAGTGCAGCACCTTCTCTTTGAAGGGATCTTCCAACGATGCCTTCAGTTAGTTTTTTTAAAACAGACATTTTGAAATCCTCCTATAAATTTTTATTGTTTGTCTATTCCAGCTAGGAATTTCCAACGATTATACGTTGGGTCTTTTGATTGTCTTCTTTTGCTCTCATTTCCTCTAGAAGACAAGATTATTGAAGAAGTCTTTTGAACTGCCTCGCTCAGTGATTCTGGCTGCGATTTTTTGCGAGAGGTGCTGCCCACCGTGCTTTGAAGAGTCTCATATATTACTCGTGCTTCTTCGATAGAATCAGCTTTTGTTACAGCTTCGGCAAGCTTGTGCTTTTGCCGCTCATTTAAAGAGTCGCTGGTTAAAGCTTTATTCTGATACAAAAGTTTCGCGTTTAAAAGATTGACTTTATCTAGCTTTTCTTTCAAAAGCATAGAAACATTTGTTAGTTTTTTAATTTGTTTTGTTGATTTTTCGACAGACGTCTGTAGTTTGTTGTTTTGTCTTACCACGGTCTCATTAACTTTCCCTAGCGATTCAACTGCTTTTCTCATAGCGTTTCGACGTTCTTTAACATCTGAATCTTGTTGCAAGGCTAGCAGCTCTTCTTCTGCAAAACGTAACGTGGCTTCCGGGGTACCCGCCCAACCTGATTTCCTAGGCTCGATATCCACCACTAAATTTTCAACAATCTCCGTCAAATCTTCTTCGGTTAGCTCAAATTCTTCTTCTAGTTCTTCATCGGTGGCGCCATATAGTTCCTCGTATACCGCTTCTTCTTCTAATTCTTCAAAGAGATCCTCATCTAATTCTTCTTCTAAAGAATCATAATATGGTTCTTCTGACAAAACTTGTTTTTTAACAGCCCGGATTTCTTCCATTAACTTATCAAGTGGTATTTCTATAGATTCATCCGATTTTGTGGTTGCGGCCATGGGAATGTACTTGAGCACAGACGACACCTCGAAAGGGGCCGGCCCTGGACCGGCGGGCATGCCCATAGCAGCAGGGTCAGCACCCATAGCAGCAGGGTCAGCACCCATAGCAGCAGGGTCAGCCATCGCCATCGGATCTGCTAGTCCAGCAGGCGCCGCCTCGGCAGGAACAGCTGCAAGAGAAGCTAATGGGTCTTCTTGTTCCAATAAACTTTCAACGGCATTTTTTATTTGATTTGAGTATTTTTCTAAAACTAAAGTTTCTGCATTCTTGACTGCGGCCTCTTTAAGGGCAGTCGCATCAATTATGGCTTGTTCTAACATGTCAGACATTTATTATCTCCTAGAAGGCAATTTGTCATAATAAATAGTAACTCCAAGTTTAAAATGACTGATTTTTAGAAACATGCATATACCGCCTAGGCTTCTCTGAATATATATTGGCCATCTGTGCCGTTTGCGGCGCCGCCATGAAGAATATTGCCCTCTAGAATTTGCCACTTATCTGCAGCCACTGCCATCATTGTCCAGGTGGATCCCACGGCGCCTCCAGTTGTGCCGTTGAGCACAATAGAGCTAACATTGAAAGTACCGGCGGCACCGGTGACAACTGTGTATGTATTGGCAGTGTCCGTATCATACATCTTTAACCAACCGTATATCTTCTCGTTGGTTGTGTCAGCACAGACGACCTTGTGCATATTAGCATTGGAGGTGCCGGCGCTGCTATAGAAAGTAAACCAACATCCTGTGTTATAAGCGTGCGCTGAGTCGGGGAGAGTAACAGTGATTGTATCACCATTTATAAATATAACCTTGCCAGAATCATGGTTTGTGAGCGTTTTATCACCCGTCACAACTTCATTATTTCTCCTGAAATCTACCACGGAATCGAAGGTGGAACGCCGCTGAAGACCATCGTGTCCTGCACCGCCGGAGCCGCTGTGGTAAACATGAGCTACATAGTCATTAATGCTGTTGCCCGACGCGCCTGGGGTTGTGGTATGAATCTGAACGGAACCTCCAGCTGCGTCGCCTTTGGCCTGACCACCTTTGAGCTTTAAATGACCGCCGGCAATATCGCTTGTTGTTCCAGCTGTAGTCGACCCAGCGCTAATATCAATGTCCTTGCCAGCTGTATCGTGCGCAGTAGCTGCCATACTGAAAGTAGCGTTTGCGCTATTTGCGTATGATATATCGCCGCCGGAGACGGTTAAATCACCGCCAATGGTTACATTATCGGATGTGTCCAGTGTGATAGACGCGCCGCCGTCGGATGCTTGGACCACATTGCCTGCAAGCTTAAGTTTTCCGACTGTGGTCACTGAGTCGGCAGCAGTACTGTTGGGTGTGATTGTCAGCTGTGCTGCGTTAGAACCCCCAATATCATTTCCAATTGTAAGTGTTTGATCAGTATTTGCAATAACCTTCCAATCATCGCCGTTGTCGTCACCCTTGTCTGCACTAAGCAATACGTGCGCAGCGCCGTTTTGTGGCCCAACCAAATTTATCCCAGAGCCGGTGATAAATACTGCTGCGGCTTCGCCGGCTTCGCCATGGGTCTTGAAAGTAGCGATAGGGCCGCCAAGCTCGACGGATCCTGAAACGCTTAAGCTACCAGTTATCTGGGCGCCGTTGACTGTTACTGCAACAATATCTGTTCCGCCGGCTTCTAGTTTAATCACATCTTCAGCAGAAGAGCGAATTGAGGTGTCGGCGTCAGCATCTAAATCGATCCTACCAACACCGTTGAGGTCGATGTCATCGACATATAACTTTCTCCAGGCAGTTCCATCTGCTCCAAGATCGTCCTCGCTATCACCACCTGGCAAGACATTGTTTCCAGCTGGATTAAATATAATATCTCCGCCGGCGGTGGCCAGAGTAGTATCGCCTCCATCTGCCACAGTTAGAGTCATTGTATCTGCAGCATCTTCCCCGTTGTCTGCTTTCATGGTCAACACAGCGCTGGCTGCATCGCCAACAGCAATAAGTGATATACCAGAGCCAGTGACTTCGAAACTACCAGTTACCTGCACGGATCCATCTTCTGCTTTTGCGGCGCCTGTAGTCTTGAGCTTGGAAAATCCGTTGGGGCCTAGAAATGAAAGCTCATTAGCAGTTGAAACATCAATACTGCCTCTTAAAGTGTCAGAGTCGTGAAGGTGGATATGGTTGGCGTCAGGATTAAGGATGATATCGCCGTTTGGAGACAAAGTTAAATTTCCGAGGGTAGTGTCGTCATCGAGAGTGGACAGAGTCGTGGCGCCGTTGGCGGCGACAGCAATCGAGAAATAATCGCCCGTATCTGCATCATCCATCATTTTGAAGATAACATTGTCAGTGTCAAAGTCGAATACCGTGTTAGTGCCGTCATCCATGGTGACGTTTCCACCATCTGCAGATAGAGCGATATTGCCGGAGGTAGCAATGGTAGTGGTACCTCCATCTGCCACAGTTAGAGTCATTGTATCTGTAGCATCTTCCCCGTTGTCTGCTTTCATGGTCAACACAGCGCTGGCTGCATCGCCAACAGCAATAAGTGATATACCAGAGCCAGTTACATTTAAACTGCCAGTCATTTGTATCTGGCCGGCCTCGGGAGTAGCTTTATTTGTATGGCCATGAACTCTAATGCGCGCGGAGGCGTACTTGTCCGCGATATCTAAATAGTTTGCGGTGCTGGTTTTGATGTAGCCGCGCGTGGTGGCGTCCTGGGCGAAGGCGATCTGACCTTCACCGCTATCTGCGACGATGACGGCCGACGAGGAGAGGACGATGTTCGAACTGCCGCCGGTCGTGGCTAGTGTGGTGGTGCCTCCATCTGCCACAGTTAGAGTCATTGTATCAGCTGCATTCTCTCCGTCGTCAGCTTTCATGGTTAACACAGCGCTAGCTGCGGGGCCTGCAGCAGTAAGAGTTATGCCAGAGCCGCTTACATTTAAACTGCCGGTCAACATTAACGCATTTGATGTCGCGTGACCTGAGATGGCGAGTTTATTGGGAGTTGAAACGCTAAGTGCGTTAATCGTAATAGTGTCACTAGCTGCATCACCAAGAGTAGTCGAGTTGGATGAGACTACGAAATCAGTTGTTCTCGCATGTAGGGCACCGGTGACAATTAAATTGCCAGTAACATGGCAATCAGCACCAACAGTAACCACATTACCTGACTCAACGTTAATTGTATTTACTTTAATTGTGCTCATATTTCACTCTTCCTTGTATATAATTATTTCAAAATCATTTAAATGTCTACAAATATTTTATTTTATTTTATGCATCGGTGATTTTTAATGTTGCGCCGGCGCCGACAGTTAATGTTTCTCCATTCTCAACTGTTATTGGGCCATATAAAATAGCATTATGATTTGGTGGTACCTCAGTATCCGCCGGGATCGTTGACGGATTCGCGAATAAATTAGCGCGTACTATACCGGCTACGCCTACACTGCCAGTAACAACCAAGCGGTCAGAAGGGTTCGCTTCTCCGATGCCGACGTTGCCATCTGCTTTGATGGTCATACGCTCGGTGGGTGTTCCAGAACCATCGGCCGTGGTCAGAAAAGCAAGTCGGCCGGGCATGTCACTAGAATCATCGCCGGGCGTTCCGTCGACGAAGGCCTCGATCATAGCAGCTGCGTCAAAACCTGTGCCTTCATCGTTATAGCCATAAAAGGTAAGTTCTCCGAGACTGTCTCCATCCTGGACTATTGAAGGGCTAGCCTTTGTGGTACCTCTTGCTCTACGAAGATTTAATTTTGTCGCGCCTGATCCGTTGGTATGAGAGTCGATCGCTACGAGGCAACTTCCTCCCTGGTCAACGACGTTTAAGTTCGAGTAATCCGCTCCGGAGGTGGCGCCTAGGACAAGGCGTTCATTTGTGTAATCATATATAAAAGTACTTGAACCACTATGCGCGGAACCAGAAGCAAATATTACATGTTTATCGTTGTCCGTGCCCATATGGAAAACGCTAGAATCCAGCCGGCCCATGATAACAGAAGCAATCGTGTCTTGGAAGGAAAGGCGTTTCCAAATTCCAGTATCACCGGCAGAAGCAGAGTAAATAACCCAGTCATTTAATGCCCAGTTACTATAGCCATTAATCGCAGTTGTGCCGGATCCAGTTACTTGCCAGTAATCTCCTCCGGAGGCAGTTAAATTTGTTGTCGCATGATAACCGCCATCAATTAATAGTGTTGTATAACCGTCACCGGGTGAAGCGCCACCGACATCAGGGTGGTAAGGAGCGGCGCCGTCTAAGCCTGAACCGGTAGCTTCATTTGTAGCAGCGTTCCAGTACCCTTGAAATCTTGCTGCTCCTAAAAATGCTATACTTCCTGATGCTGTTGGCATTCATTATTCCCCTTATTAAGATTATTCAAAAGCCCAGCTGCCGACGGCTTCAACAATGTACCAGCCTTTCACGCCGTCTCCAACGAGTGTAACCCGATCGCCGACCTTTGATCCGCCATCAAGCTGCAGCTGATTGCCATCAGCTCCGGCGCCGTTTGACGCAGCTGTGACAATATTGCCGTTAGCAATATCAATAATAGAGCCCATGATCTTGTCATCGTCGTCCGGATCGATGTTGAAGGTCTCAGTCGCGGCGCCCGTCCAGAGGAACGTAAACGTGCAACCGGTGAGGGGCGAGCCCATCGCGGGAAGGTTAATCGTTGCACCATTGGTGGACATGAGCACAACCATACCAGTTTCGGCCGCGGTCATTGTGTACCCATCGGCTTTCGTGCTCGAAACATAACTGGCATAACCAAGCCTAGCTGAGACGGTGAGAAGCCCGCCGGCCGGTGAGATTTTGCTAGCCAACAATGATAGTGTTGGTGCTCCGCTTGCTTTAAAACTTCCCATGATATACCCCTTAAGCGTCCGTGATACCAGAGCCGGTTAAATGATACATGCTTCCCGTTGGAATCCCAGTCAATTCAGCAAAAACTTGATACTTTAAATCAGCTGTGCCTGAGCCATTTGAAATATAAAATTTAGCACATTTTACATCTAAAGTAACCGAACCATATCCGGCTGGAACTGTAATAAAATGATTGGCCTTGATAACATCGACGCCGTCAGATATAGAGCCGGCTCCGCCACCGTTAAGCTGGGCCGTTATCGAGACCTGAGATCCACTTTGAAAATGAACTCTGATATCTTCTCCACTATTAGAATTATTATTAATAACCGTAATAGATTTACTAACGTACGGAAAAGAAACTAAGTGTACCGTATTATTATCTAAATTCAGTGAGCCAGTAACATAAGGATGCCCAGCTACCTGATAAGAGCCGACATTCCTCAAACCTACCCGGCCTGTCCATAAATCGCCTGTTGTTGCCATTATTTTCTCCTACTTTATATCTAGTTTTTGATTTCTTTCTTGTTCTGCCTTTTTAGCATTACGTATTTTTTTAGCTTTTTCTCTTCTTCTTCTAACTGAAGGTTTTTCGTAAAATCTTTTATCTAAATAGTCTTCCATAATCCTTTCCTTTTTTACCTTTTTCATAAACTTTCGGATCATTCTACTAATATCGCCTCTAGCTTCTTTCAAACTAACTTTTACATTGACAACGTGTTTATCAGACATTTTTTTCCCTTTATATTAAATGTTTCCATTTTCCTTTAGATAATTTCTGTATAGCAGTTATGTCGACGCCGGGGTCTTGTGCGGTGGTGTTAGCTAAGGGGCCATGGCCAGCTGCCTCGGGTATTGGCTGGGTATTTTCAAATATTTTAGAATCAAACTTAGCTGACTCATTCAACCTCTTGATCCTTTCCTGCCTGTTTTTTTCATACGCTTCTTCTTCCCTTCTTAGCTCAGATTCATCATTCTTTTTAGTCTCAACAACTAGATTTCCTGCCAAGCCCCTGGCTACTTCCGAAACAATATTAGATAAAATCCCTTCTTCAAGGATAACTTCTTTTATTGTTTGTTTTATTAATGGTTTAAGTATTTTTTTAAATTCAGTAGTTTTCATTCTAATCTCTCAATATTGATTCAAACAAGTCATCAATTTTGTTATTCTTGTTCTCATTAATGTACATATTAATTTTTGAGTTCATGGACACGTCCGTGTTGATGGACGGGCTTAAATACGCCCCAGGTGTAGATGGTTCGGAAACTATGTCAAAACAGATCAATTGAAAATCGTCTTCGACGATTGTCTTGCCTTTTTCTTGCTTAACCGAACCTAAGCCCCTCGAAGATATTCCTAGCTTGATATTCGCTTTTACTAGATCTTTAAGAATCGCCCCTGACGGAGTATCAAGTACTTCGATTTTGCCCATAACATCATCACCTTGCCACCATACTTTTGTGACAAGGTGAGATGTATTTTTTAGGTTAATAACAGAATCATCCGGATGGTCTAGCTCCCCCAAAGACCTACGCTCATTAATAGCTTTTTGATAGTTATTAATTTCTCTTTGTAGCGTTTCTTTGCGATACACTCGCCCATTGCCGTTTTTTGTACCGGCTTTTTGTACAATTCCAACAAGGTATACCGCACCGTCCATAACTTTTTTCTTTTCAGATTCGGTTAGGACGTGTATAGGACATCTACCTTCAGGACATAATTCGAAATATTCCTGCAGTAGCTGTTTCGACATATTTATTTTCCGCTTCTAATTTTCTGCTTCAACGGGTCGCCCTTAACAATCCATTTGCCTTTGCCGGCGCCTGGGGGACAAACATTAGCACCAGGCTTTACTTGCTTGCCATGGCCGTGACCCTTCGGACTATTTGAGCTTGAACTTTTTTGTCCTTCTTCCATTTTTATTCTCCTCCTAAAAAAATATTTTCGTTTATAAAGCGAGGCTTACCCCCGCATGATATGACTACCATTACAGCAGCGTCTAACTTCTGGTCTGTTACGCTGTTTCATTTAAATCACCCCCTTTTGTATTTCTAAATTTTAAACCAAAATCATCTAGTATCGAGCTTAAGAAATAACTTGTCCCAGCGGATAAGCATCCCAGAAGCAGACCGTTTGCTAAATTGTAATCATAGGTAAATAGTTCTGTGAAACAATTGATACTCCACAAAAAGACCCCTACCCAAAATCCAGTGCATAATGGACAATGGAACAGCTCTCCTAGCTTGCCCTTCGTAGGCCTTACAAAATCAAATATCGAACCATAGATAAGCATGTATGTGAGGCCATACGCGCACAAAACAAAATAAATTAATTGCATTTAACACCTATATTCTGTATATCGCGCCAATACCATATTGTTTAATGCTCCGGGCCATCGACCCCTTCTTCTCACCATGGTATTTTTCAGGATCGAATTCGGTATACTCATCTGGCTCAGGCTCAAGAAGCATTTTTTCCATCTCTTTCTCATATTGCTTTTGGTTAGCATAAAATGGCAGTTCTTCTTCAATATAGTCAGCAAGAACGTAAAGCAGGTATTGTATTTTGTCGCCTTCCGTAGCTTCTGGGATCGAAGCTTCCATGGACATAAACAGATTTCCTGCTTGGACTGTTTCTACATCAATGACCCCACGCTTTGCTAGAGCTTTAACTAGTCTTCTTTGAGTATCGTGGATCTCGTCGTCCATCTCATCTTTCGGCATCATTACTATTTTGCTTTTCTTTGGCATTATTATAATATCTATTTCAGGGTGATCAGACACGATAATATTTCCGTCAATCGTTTTTTTCGCCTTTAGGAGAATTTTTTCGATTACCTTGCCAGGCGTAATATTAATTTTAATTTTAATTGCCATGATTTTGTAACTCACCCACCAAGGATTGGATTCTTAATACCTCAAACACTAACTCATCATTAAATTTTTTCTTATTATAATCTTCCATCTTCTTCAAGACTTTTTGAATCTTGTCTGAAACATCTTGTTCATATTTATCTTTATTTTCAACCAAAAAATTATTTATATCATCAATTTCTTCATATAAAAAAGCCTTAAATTCTAAATTATTGTTATCATTGCTGTGTATATATTTAGTTAAAAAGCGTTTTTGATTTTCAGATAGTGTACCTGAATATTTTTCATTAAACTTTTCAATAAAGGACTTCATAGCTAAATTATTAACTTTTGGGAGCTGGCGCTCTTCCGTCTGCTTATCTAAAAGAGTGTCTAATAATTTTTGTTCTGCTAAAACTTGCTTTTTGGGAGTTTTTTCTTGTGATAGCGCTTGATTGACAGTTGCTAATTTTTTATAATTTGGAATATAGTTATTCCAACATTTCATTCCTAAGTTTTTATTTATTTTATTTATTATCTTACTTTGTTCATCAAAAATTTTTTGCCGGCTTAAAGAAGAATACTGTTTTTTTGCCTCTTCTAATATCTGTTTTGCTATATCACGATTGTATGAAGCAATACCATCAAATGATTTATAAATTTCTAAGTCTTCTTTAAGAAGCTTGTTTTTTGAAAAGAATTCCTTCAAAAGCCCTACGATAACTTGTTTTCTTGAGCGCTCTTCATTGATCGAAGATTTTGTTAGCTCTTGTACCAACACCTCGAAAATGAAAGCAGTGTTTCTTTTCTTATTATGATTAAACTTCATTTGTAGAACACTCCAGGGAATCAATTAATTTTTTTATTTCAATATTTTCTCTAAAAATCGTTTTCTCTTGCTGATCGTAATTAGTATTTAAACCTTCAGTAAGGCCATACGATATCTTTTTTAAGGTTAATTCATCTATATCCCTTTTTCCTGGCACTACATCTCTAGGGCCTTCGCCCCGTAATGCGCTGTGCGCGCGGCGGCGGGCACCGATGCCGCGGCCATCGCTGGCAACCCTCTTATACATTTTTCCTTTCGCGCCGGCAGTTGTGTATTCATCATCCTTACCAGGGACGGTTCCGCCGCCGAGATCAGCTGCCGGTTCTGCTCCAAGGTCGCCCCCGGGGGTAGCCAATAAGGGACCTTCTTCTTCGCCTGTCGGTGCGCCTTCTTCTTCGCCTGTCGGTGCGCCAGCTTCTTCGCCTTCCATGCCCTCCATGCCGCCAGGCATTCCGCCGGCCTCGTCTCCTAAGGCGCCGAGGGCGCCTCCACCACCTCCGCCGCCGGCTCCGGCCATGGCTTCGCCTACTTGTTCTAGGGAAAAGTCGTGCTTTCTATCATAGAACATTTCATGCTGCATGCGCTCAAATTCTTCTTCGCTTACATTAAGGATATTTTTAGCTACCCAGCGTCGACTAAAATATCCCTCTGTAGCAGCATCAGCAGCATCAAATCTAGACTTCCAATGCTCAAGCTCTTGTAGCTCTGCCAATTTCGAGGGGTTATTTAAAGATAGTTTAAATGACAGTAAATCGTTGCCGCGGAAGCCCATCGTGAATAAATGAATGATTCCAATTTTTTCTAATTCTGAAACAATTGATCTCTGCAGACGTTGGACTGTTCGCGCAAAGCGAATATCTTTCTGCGCCAAAGTAGCTTTGTCCTCAGCGCCGGCTTCAGTTTGAGACAAATAAGACATTGGAACTTTCAATGCGCTAAATAATTTGTCTCTCAAATATTTGACATCTTCGATATCGCCAGTGTACTTGCCTCCGCCAACAGTAGAAATGTCCGTTGCTGACGCTGTTCCTCGTACTGGGATGTAGTAATCTTCTTCTATACTTAAGGGATTATACCTTAAATCGACTCTACCAGTGTTTACATCAACAATCTGGTTTCTTTTCATCTGAGTCATGACTTTTTCCATATATTGCTCAACGTCTTCCGGAGGTATGTTACCTACATCAATTTTGAATACACGTCGTTCGGGCGAGCGTACAATACGATAAGCCATAACGGCGTCTTCAAGAAGAGTTAACTGGCGCCAGATTCTTCTGGCCGGTTCTAGGATTGAAGTGCCATATGGCGCATGTTTATCATTACCTAAAATTCTAAAGTGGCCCATTTGCCAATTTTCTAAAGTCAAGCCGGCTGTGTTCCATTGGTATTGGACGTAATTAGGGTTATTTTTATCTTCTCCCTCGATCCTCTCGATCTCTTGTATAGGCAAACCGATAACATTTTTGATTCCCTCGTCTTGTTCGATGTCCAAGTAAAGAAAGAAGTCTCCGTATTTACACATGGAGCGGCACCAACCATACAAGTTAAACTCAATATTTAATATGTTATAATAAAGCGTGTCTAGTACACCTCTTATCTCTTGATTTGTACAGTTTATATTTAATATTTTTCTATAGACAGAGGAGGTTGTCATCTCATCTGCGTATATGTCCATGGACGATGCTATCTCAGGGGTATATTCCATTTGATCAAAATCGACATATCTGTCTAGCCTGTTTTGATTGCTATAGTAATCAGCCTGCAGAGCACCATAAATATCACCATAGGTTGATATTTTAAATTCTTGGCCGCTCGAAGACCTGATCCTGGATTTGTATTTATCCATCTGTCTTCTTTTGAGCTGGTGTACATCTTGCCTTCTATACTTAACAAGGGGCCCCGATAGCAATTTAGTTAATTGCTTGAATAAAGGGTTCCCTGGGTTTTTAGGATTTTTGCCGCCTCTTCTGTTAGTTGCCATTTCTTAACCCTTGAGTAGCCATATGTTATCTTTAAATACTTGCATATCGTTTTCTAGCTTGTGTTCTCTTTTTATCTTTTCATATCCTACCATACCTGGTATTGATGTGTTCAGCTGTTTGTTGGAAGTTGACATAGACGACAAAAAAGCTTTCTGATACGCTACATCTCTTTGATTAATTGAATAAGCGGTATCTTTGACCCAGCAGCCTATTGCGCATGCCATAATTAAATCATCATTATGCTTCTTCATAGCTTGCGGCTTCCCATTATGCCATACAAATGTTTTCATTTCATTAAATAGCCTTTTTGATTTTATAGTAATTAGTTTATTTCTCACAAACTCTTCCAATTTAGCTACAACTAAGGGTCTTGTTTTCTGAGTTGTGGTAAAGCCTGGTACGACACTAGAAATGCTTTCTGCCATTAAAGGATCAACATACTCATGAGTTGATTTTTTAGAATAATATATATTTGGATATCCCATCTCTTCTAATTTGTTGACGACAGCCCAACCAACACTATTATTTTCAACGACTATCATACAGACACCGAACTCTTTTCCCACTTCAACCAACATATCTGTAAAAATATCTGGTGTTGGCTTGCCTTTATATTCTGCAACAATTTCATTCGTCTCCAGTTTAAAAATTAGAAAAGTAGAATAGTCTTGCCCGTCGCCGCGAGCGACGTCACCTGACAGCATGTAACTGCAGCTAGGCGAATATTCTTCCCATATCCATAAATTTCTATCAAACCCAGTTTTATATTTAGGGTCACATAGATTATGAGATATGATTTCCATGTCTTCTGGGTGAAAAACAGTCTCGCCTGACATGTTGAAATTGCACTCAAGCTCCTGAGCGACTTGGCGTCGCGACATATTTTTAGTTTCTTTTTCGAACCAAGCTTGATCTCTATCTGGGTGGACAGCCCATGGCAAAGTAACCATATGAAAGTCGTTCTTCTCGAATTCAGCGTCGACACAAGTTTGGTGGAACCAATTTCCTACACCATTTGGAGTTGAAAGCGCGATGCAGCGGCCGCCAGTTGACAAGGTCGGATATAAACCAGTCCATAGTTCGTCGAGGCCGTCGACGTGGGCGGCTTCGTCAATAACCAAAAGAGAAAGAGCCTCGGAACGGCCGGCGTCAGAACTAGTAGAAGAGGCTTTAATCTGAGATCCGTTAGTTAATTCGAAGGATGTCCTGTTATCAATCGCAATTCTTGATATCTTCATCCAATCAGGCAAATTTTTATGTATTGCTTTAACTTTCTTAACTAAATTAGCAGCAGTGCCAAACTTTGTTGCGATGACAAGCACATTCTTGTCTCTGTGAAAAAGCATCAGCCAGGCAACATATGCAGCCGTTATTGTAGATATCCCCAGCTGGCGCGCTTTGAGCACCACACTAAATCGATAGTCATTAAAATCCTTTAAAAGCTCAGTTTGAAAATCATATGTGTTAAACGGAATCAAACCCCTCATCGGATGAGAAATTTTCGCATAGCTATTAATAAAATAAACCGGGTCCTTGCCAGATCTTACTATTTCTTTTACTATGTCTTCTTTAGTAAGCTGGTAGGCCATTAAGACTGATTAGGATTTTCAGGCCTTTTCCCAAATCCGCCTTTGCCCAAGAATGATTTAAAATTCTTTTCTAATGCCGGCGGCTCGTCAGATTTAACGTCTAAAGTCTCTCCCATATTTCCAATGTTGTAAAGACATCTAGCAGTCGCCCAACAACGGATTCGGCTGGAAGACTCAACTCTAACGTCTACTTCGCCTTCTTTTTTTAAAGTAAGAGATTTGCCTGTATTAGCTTTGTATCGCTTCTTCAGCTCGCTAATAATCTTTGACATCATACTCCCAATTTCTGATTCAAGATCTTGGCTATATACCTCTTTTAGAGTCATATCAGTGTGGTATGACAGGACCATGGTATTACCGGTAATACCAACATTAAAGCCATCTATTCTGCGCGAATCATTAATTACGTGGCCTTCTTCTCTTTTGAGGCCAATTTTAATCGGCTCTCCTTTTTCATCCACGGCGCCATCATAACCAATATCCGCAGCGGCTTGAGAAATACCTCTAACAATTTCAAGTACTTTTTTTGACATTTTTTTGGTCTCCGTCCTTCTCTATACTTTATAAAACAATGTTGACAACAATCATATCGCAATATATACACGCTGTCAATTGATGTTTTGATGCGCCCTGAGCATTCAGGACAATTTAATTTTCTCTCTTTATTAAGTAGTTTACGAGTTATTAAAATACCGTCAACATTTTCAACGCTAATGGCCTCTTCACTTTTTTTCTGCTTCGCTACAAAGTCTTTTAATTGCTTAAGGTAGGATTTTTCTTTTTCTTCATCCCAAAATCTTGCAGGATTTTGTATCGCCCCCTCACCATACTTCTTTTTGATGGCCTTCTCCATGCCGGCAATATAATTCAAGTCCTTTTCTTTCATTTTACGACTTCGACACTGGCGTAGAACACTGTAACAGATAAAGCGATACCGATAGCAACTCCACCTAATATCCACCACTCAGTATAATCATTTCCCATTTCTTCTTTTAAAAGAAGATTTAAATCATTGATTTGTTGATCTCTCAACAAGGTAATTTCTTTATGAATTTTTTGTAGGGAATCGTGCTCTACTTTAAGAAGATCAAAAGCTAATCTTTTGTTAGCTAACTCTTGCTGGAACTCTTTTCTCAGCTCAAGCTCTATTTCTGATCTTAAATATCTTTGATCTACAATCATTTTCGATGCGGCGATTGGATCCAGTAAAACACCAGCATAAGGCGCCTCTTCATTTAACGAAATAGAAGTAACTCTGCCTTCAAGTTCTTCTGCAATTGCCTCAAATGGTATTAAAATTATCAAAGCTGATATAAAACATGCTAATAATTTTTTAAACATAAATTACCTATTTTTTTTAAGAAATTCCGCACCAAGAATTCTGGCTATCTCTTCTGCTAACTTATCTGGACTATCTTTATTTTCTTCAATAATCTCAACCAACTCTTTTTGCTTATCTTTCTCAAGCTCTTCTACTTTTATATCGTGCTCTTCTTCTATTTTCTCTAATTCTTCTATATGATCCGTGAAGATCTCAGTTTTTTTCTTATCGGCTTCTTCAGTTGTTTCTTTAATAATTTGTATTTCTTTTTCATAATTTTCCTTTTGCTTTTCAAGTAGTTCAAAAACTTTCTTTCTTGAGCTAGAGCCGGATACTACTGAAAAGACCAATAATGCTATTATAACAGGCCAATACCAATAATGCTTAAGCCAAGCCCAAACTTTTTTCCAAAAAACTGCTGTAAACATAACTTTACTCTCTTGGTTTCCACCCTCGTCTGTTATAACCACCCAGCTCGCGTTGGCCTTGTCTTAGTCTTCTGTGTGTTTCAGGATCAGGGCCGCGGAATGGTGGTTCGTCAGATTCAGGTTCTGGCAAGGGCAATTCCTGCTGTTTATATAACTGATCAGTTATCCTTAGTTCCTGGAACCGAGCAGCTATCTCAGTAATATGCTTTAGAAACGGTTCAAGATTTTCAATACCGGGTGCCTCTGGCCAATACTCTATTTGTATTGAACTATGGGGCTCCGTCATAATATTAACCCGCTTGAGGCCCTGGGTCTTGCCAAGACCAGTGCTTTCAAGAACTTGATGGACTCTCTTTTCCAGGTCGACCTCCTCTCCGAAGCTCCTTTGGGTCATGGCTGGTGGTTGAATTTGTATTGTCGCATTAAAATGTAGTTCACCTCCCTCCGCATCAATATCATAATCTACTATAGGCAGGCCTCGGCCCCAGCGATGCTGAGAACTTTGACCAGAGTTAAGGCTATATTTTTCAATTAATTCTTCTGCTTTCTCAGAATCGACAGCCCATTGTTCTTTAGGAGCCTGATCGTACGCCTCCTGGTCGAAGCGGTGCCGGAGAATCTCTTCTGGGCTTTCTTCTGCTTCGTTAATATATTTTCGCCAACCTTCAAACAGCAGCTTCATTTTAGTTCCCATGTTTCCACCTCGC
>Ga0208299_1000296_pt1 | contig 47992 bp, 51 predicted proteins | sample 15_taG_FD_184089 | JGI IMG/M metagenome (GOLD analysis project Ga0208299, IMG submission 184089) | Marine viral communities from the Subarctic Pacific Ocean - 15_ETSP_OMZ_AT15312 metaG (SPAdes) (version 2) | ecosystem: Environmental > Aquatic > Marine > Oceanic | place: Pacific Ocean | collected... | reverse complement strand
TCGGTGGCCTAATACAATTAATTGTTTCAATCTTTGAACTTTATCATTAACTCGGAACCATAATCCTGTCAACGATAATTTAACATCATCATTGGTTTCTAAATTTGTACCTACAGATATATTACCGGGTCCATAATTTTTTTGTTTTTTACAAAATAATATATACTGTTCATTCTGTATACGTTTAAACTCTGTACATGTCTTTGGATATTGAAGTTCGCAATACTTGACTACATCAGGCATTTCAATTTCAATTGATTCTTTAAAATCTACTCGAGGTCTATCTTTTATTGTTCTCATTTCAATAACTTTTTTATTTCTTTATCAGTATGGCCATATTTTTTAAGTAACTCTACTAACCGATCGCGGCCAAATTTATCTCTCATTAATAAACTAATATACTCCTCAGCCTCAACCTTAGATGATTGTAAATGATCTGTTAAGAACTTAACCAGTTCTGGATTATATTTATTCATCTTCTTTCCTTTTATATATTTAGCATACATCTTTTGTTTAGGTAAGATATCATGATATAATTGATATACATGTTTCTTACTTAATGGTCCTATTGTATACTGCTGAAACATGTCAATTATCTCTATTAACTCTGGATGCATTGATAACCATCTATTAATAAGATATGGAGAAAATGATTTACGATCTTGTTCAGTTAATGTACTCCATGGAGTTTTCTTATTAGTTATATTAGCTAAATGATCAAATATAGTTGCCGGCTTCTTCATTTACATCATCGGCATTTGCGGTTGAACTGGTACTGGTTTATCTTCTTTGATATCTGTCATGACACATTCCGTAGTTATCATTGTACCAGCTACAGATGCAGCCTTTTCTAATGCAACTCTAGTCACCTTAACTGGATCTACAATTCCTGCATCTACCATATCTTCTAATACCGTCTCTGTTCTAACATCATATCCTGCAGCAGTTCCATTTGCATTACATGTCACAATTTGGTTCCATACTACATCTGCATTGAGTCCGGCATTTGCTAAGATTGCATTAAATGGAGCATGACATGCTTTAATAATAATATCACGACCTAACAATTGATCATCATTTTCATATCCATATTCTGGGTTTGGTGAATAACCTCTTAATACAATTCCCCCTCCAGCAATAATTCCTTCTTCAACGGCTGCTTTAGTTGCATTTAATGCATCATCAACTCGATCTTTCTTTTCTTTCATTTCCACTTCTGAGCCGGCTCCTATTTTAATAACAGCAACACCACCAGATATTTTAGCTAAACGTTCTTGCATCTTTTCTGTTTCATAATCAGACTCACAACTTTCAATTTGAGATTTAATAGATTCTACACGTTCTTGTACTGCTTCAGCATCACCCCAACCATTTACTACTGTAGTAGTATCTTTAGTTACAATTACTTTTTCAGCTGACCCTAGCATATCTAAAGTTGCTTCTTCCAATTTATGACCTTTAGTTTCTGAGATAACAGTTCCTCCAGTTATTACAGCAAGATCTTGTAACATGTCTTTTCGGCGGTCACCAAAGCCAGGGGCTTTAACTGCGCATATTTTTAAAGTTCCTCTCACTTTATTTACTACTAACGTTGATAAAGCTTCTCCTTCAAGATCTTCTGCAATAATTAACATCTCTTTTCCAGATTGCACTGATTGTTCTAATATTGGTACTAACTCTTTCATGTTAGATATTTTTTTATCGACAATCAAAATATGCATATCAGTAAGTATTGATTCCATTTTTGCATTATCGGTAACAAAATATGGTGATACATAACCTCTATCAAATTGCATTCCTTCAACTACCTCTAATATAGTTTCTGATGTCTTTCCTTCCTGAACTGTTATAACACCATCTTGGCCAACTTTATTCATAGCCTCCGATATAATAGCTCCAACTGAAGAATCGTTATTAGCTGATATTGTACCTACTTGAGCAATTTCATCATTACCAGTAACTGGTCTAGCTTCTGTTTCTAAGTATTCTACCACATCTTTAACTGCAATATCAATTCCACGCTTTAATTCAATTGGATTAGCTCCATTAGCAATTTTTTTGAATCCTTCTTTTAGAATTGCATGAGCTAATACGGTTGCTGTTGTAGTACCATCTCCTGCCAGATCGTTTGTTTTCTGGGCCGCTTCCTTTACCATTTGGGCTCCGGAATTTTCAATCGGATCTTCTAATTCAATTTCTTTAGCGACAGATACTCCATCTTTTGTAATCATCGGTCCACCAAATGATTTTTCTAATACAACTGTTCGGCCCTTAGGTCCTAACGTTGATTTAACTGCTTCTGCTAATTGTTCAACACCGGACATTAATCCGTTACGTGCTTCTTCACCAAAAAGTAATTTTTTTGCCATAATATATTCTTGTTTTTTATTTATTTAAATATAAGAAAAATATTTCATTTTACCAAATTATTCTTCTTTATTGTTTGTAGATATTTTTGTATACCGGATTCCTAATTCTTTTATCTCGTAATGAAATCCTTGATTGCTATTCATATTAAGTATGTTTACCATTTCCTCTGCCGAATCTAATCTATCGAATTCTAATGGATGCTCATCATTATCCATCATTAAAACAGGGAGAGCTTTATTTGAATTACCATCAGGATTTCGATGATATTTAATTAGTATGAATATCCGGTCTTTCATCATTTTAACTCATTTAACATTTTTACAATTGTAGACATGACATGTAATTCCTTATCAACTGCAAATGAATCCTGGTATTGGGATTCTGCTAATATTAAAATAATACTCGCGATATGACCAGTTGCATAATTGTCTATTTCATCAAACAAATATTTATGTAAAGCTGTAAAATCTTTAACTTTACTATCTGCAATTAATTTTCTAATATCTTTAAATGCAGTCTTCTTATCACTTCCAGATTTTAAAATATCTAACAACTTAGTCATATAATTAGCTTGTATAACACTAGTTGCATCTATCTTTAATTCATTATCTATTACTTGTCTCTGACAGCTATTTAATACCCGTCTTATATCCGGGTAGCCGGCGTTTATAATAGTAACAAGGTCTTTGTTATCATATTTAACTTGTAATTCATTAAGGATTTCAACTATACGTTTAGCAACTTCCTTTTTGTTAGGAGGTGTTATACCAAATACCTGACATCGTGATTGTATAGGATCTATAATCTTTTCAACGTAATTACATGTTAATATGAATCTAGTAGTTTTAGAAAATGTTTCCATTAGATTACGTAATGCAGCTTGACCATTAGGAGTCATATAATCTGCTTCATCTAATATAACAATCTTCCATTTTTTAAATCCAATAGTACTAGCATAATTCTTTATCTTAGTACGCACAGTATCCACATTGTTTTCATCCGAAGCATTGATATACATGATATCGGCATCTAACCCATTTGCTATAATCTTTGCAAGAGTAGTCTTACCAGTACCTGCTTGCCCATAAAACAATAGATGTGGCACATCTCCATTTTCTAAATATAGTTTAACTTTGTCTATGATATGTTCATTACCTACATATCCTTCTAATGTACCTGGCCGGAATTTTTCCACCCATAATGTATTTTCTTGATTTCCAAACATACTTATTTAATTACCTGTTGAACCATAACCACCATCTCCTCTTGAACTATCAGCTAATTCATCAGCTTCTTCTAATTCAATTTCTGGATAAGGCATTATTACTAATTGACCGATGCGTTCTCCATCATCGTATCGTTTTACATTTGCAAAATATTCATCACGGTCAAATTTATATCTAAATGTTATTTCACCTCTAAACCCCGAATCCATTACTCCTACACAATTTGCTAAACTAATGTCTTTTTTGGAAACTGATGATCTAGGAAATAACAATCCTACATATCCTTTTGGCAATTCAAATGATAAACCGGTATGATATTCTATAAAATTATGTTCCGTATTAATCTTATGAGCAATAGTAGTTATATCCATTCCAGCATCCCCAGGTTTTGCGTAACTAGGAGTAACTGCTGTATCGACTAATTTTTTAAATTTTACTTTCATATTAAGCTGCTTGTAATTGTACTAAATAATATGTAGATGTATATGTTTTACCGGTAAATGATACTCTAGCTAATCCGGCTTGAGATACTTCAATATAACCTTCATCTGCATCTTTATTAGCAGATAAAATTTCTTTGAATAGATTAGCTGAAAAGCAAGTTGCGTTTAATGTTTCCGATTTTTCCGGAACAATTGGCCACGTAATTCTATTGGTATTAAGAGTTGAATAATTCAATATCATCTTAGTACCAGAACCATTACTTTCTACCGCAAAGTTTTCAGTTTCAGGCAATGCGTTCTTTGATTTAATAAACTTATCTGCGAAGTCCTTTGTTAATTTAATTTTAACACCAAAATCAGGAAGGCCTTTCATTTGAGGAACTTGTCTAATAACTGATAAATCGGCTAACATAAAGGTTACATTAGTTGTCTTATCAGCAACATTAATTGAAAATGCAGCATCATCTGCTTTATTAACTTTAACATTAATATTTTCATCTAATGCAGTTAACAGCTTTGTTAATTGAGAAGTTGTATACACTCCTAATGTGCCATCTTCTACTTCAAAATCATTCATTGATACTGAGCCAACAACGTTTTGGTCATCTGTAATAAACTCACAAGACAATGTTTTGTCTTTAACATTTAAACCTACTGAATTAGCACTTCCTGCTAAATAATACTTGTCAATAAAACTAGTTAATTTTCTTTTTTCCATCTTTTTACTTTTATTCGAAGAATTGATTAAACACTTCATTATTTACTAAATCTCTTGTACTGCCACCGAACCTATCATATAACTGTCTATTCTTGTTATAGATATGTATAGCTTTATCAGGGTCCTTAAACATCTCTTCCATGCTCATTAATATAGAATAGAAGTCTCTTGGAACTACTGTTTGTAACAATTCGTTATGACATTTTACAATTTCTTCTACTTGCTTAACTGTATCATTAAATACAAATAAATTGTTTAATGTCATTTTCATTGTAACATCGCCTTTATAATTTGATACATCGCCGAACGTAAATCCTTCTGATACTGGATGTCCTAATGGATTAGGGACTAAATCATCTGCATTGTAAGGTAAATTTTCTCCTTTTGGAAAATATAAATCCGTAAAGGTCATTTTACTTAATTGAGGCGAATGTAAATATGTTCCATATACAGGATATAGGCCAGGTGATGACGAATCTGTAGATACTTGTATTCTACCTCCATGATATTTGTTTACCATCTTTTGAAGGAAACTCAACATAAAGAAATCAGATATCTTTGATATACCTAATACATGTATAAATTGATTACGAGCCTTTTCAAATTCTCTATTTTTAATCATAGGAACTAAAGCTGACATAAACATAGTAACACGTTTTTGAGCACCTCCAATACACCAGCCATTGAATTCAAAGTCTTTCATCTTTTGATACCAAGCCTCATATTCTTCAACATTGTTACCTTGAATAACATTTAAGAATTTACATTTACCAGTTTGGTTATCTGCGAAATATGTAAAGTTATCATAACTAATATCCATACATTCGTAAAACTTTCCATCATACTTTGCGCGCGGTGGAATATCTAAGTTAACTCCTAGATCACAATTGGCTTCTAACCAATCAAATATAGTTTTCTTAAATGTAGGATCCCATTTAATAGCACCAGTTGCCAACTGGAATCCTCCGGAATCACCTAATACTAATACATCATCATCTAATCCATATCTATCTCTAGCATCCATCCATTTGTAATGGTGGCCGGCCGTAATTAGGAAATATGGATGTCTCCATGGTTCTGGAAATTCTTTATCATAAAATCTACATGTAAGTCCAGGCTTAACTTCTTTATTCTTCTTGAAGTCTCCTGCACATCCTCCTGCAGATAATGATGGGTAATAAATCAAATCTTTCATTAAAATAATTCCAATTGAGGTGTTCGTTGTTCTAATTTAGTTTCAAAGTCCTGATGTAACAGTTCTTCACAATATTCTTTTTCATGCCATACATTAATCTCTTTATCAAAGTCATTGGCAATAATATATCCTTCCATCTGTCTACCTAAGTTGGATACTTTACCAATATCATAATGAGTTCTAGGATCATTAATGGCATCCCATATAGTATCTACTGCGGATTGCACATCAAATGGTTTATACAATCTGTCTTGATCGATAAATTCTGGAAAGCTTCGGAAATCTGGGAATACTATATCAGCTCCAAATGCCGTCGACTCGATTACTGTCCATGACACATAATCTTGTAACGATGAATTAAACTGCAATTTACATGTAGCCAATTCTATATAATATTCTTCCTTTGTTAAACCAGATAATAATTTAAACCTAGGCTGGTCTTTTGCCATTTCATTCAATGCATCCATAACACCAGGTAACATACTTCTAAATGATTTACCGGATGTAGTAACGTGCCATTCATAATCTGGATTTTCATTTAAAAATTGTTCGGCTACTTTCATCATAAAGAAAGGATTCTTTTCTTTATCTAATCTAGATGAATATACAATTACATTTTTCTTTTCTACCTTACCATCACAAGCGTGATAATAATCAGCCAATACTTGTATAGTAGATTGTAGATGAATTGGTAATGATACAACATGTATAGGAGCTTCAAATCCTGCTTCACGAAGTTGTTCTTTATGAACCGTACTTCCTACAAATATACCAGTCAATCGTTTATCCAATCCTAATTCATAAGGACGCATCCAATCACGCATTGGATAAGTGAAATCATATTCATCAACAGATTGAGCATGACACATTGTATACACTTTCACATCCTTATAGCCATATAGGTCTAATGCATACCATATGGCTTCAACTCCAGGTGTCCAATAGTCTTGCAAGAATATTATATCACCGTCCTGTACTTTGTCGTTATACAGTAGGTTTAAGAAGTGATGGCATTGAGATAAACAGTATTTGCCTCTACCAATTGCATCTAATACTGCACCTACCTTAATTTCACAATCCGGGTCAAACTGTCCTTCTATATCTACAAAATTAAGATCAGGATATTCTGCAAATGTCTTTGGCATCCATTCTTTACATAACTGATATGTATACCTAGCCTTTAAAGGTTCGAGACCAAAATAAAATAAATTTCTTTTCATGTTACTCTTTTGTTCTATCAAATTTATAATCATCTGGATTAATTTCCATCATATTGCATTTTGTAATCTGATGTACTCTATACCAGCCAGCGTCAATTGATAATGTATCTGTATTCTTTAATTTGGCAACAAATTCATCTTGTATTCTGTATATAATATGAGCTCTATTAAATATAGACATTGGAATCTTATCCATTGTTTTTGAATTAGCTTCCACAGTTACATATTGTTTTGTTTCTAAAATAGTATGAATATCGTTCCAATTACTATGCGTACAACACATTTCAATATATTCGATTGTAAAATATACATGAGGATATTCTTTATAATTTTTAGGTAATTGACCTCTAACAAAAACCGTTTCAATGTCAGACAACCTGCCTTCTACCTCTTTACCATACCAGTAACTTTTTCCGTACATATCTTTTTATTTTTTATTAATATAAGAAAGTTTTCGCAAACAACCAAATCTTTTTAATTAAATGTTATTTACTTTTTTTACTATTTAAATTATGAACATCTGCCCATACTTTATCAAATCTTCTATCCATGTTAGAAGTCAATCCTTCTAAACTCCCGAAGAGATCTCTACATGAATTTTCAAGAGCAATATCACTATTCTCTTGATGTGCTTTCAACTCATTAACCTGTTTGGCCAACCTTATCACTCTTGAAACTGCAAACGATAACGCTCCAACTCCAATGGTACTTAAAACTGTAATTAATGTTTCCATAATATTCCTTTTTTTTGAATATTTAGCCGAATGCAAAAAACTTTCCTAAATTATTATTTTCTGGGATCAACCCCCAATTCATGGCACTATAAAAATCGTTTAACTTATTTGCAAATGCTGATTTAAATACTTTATCATAATCTATATGATTTTGTACAAATGATGCAATTACTTCTGGATCATCATATCCTTTTAATGCTATAGTATCTAATCCCATTGAATTATTTTTAAGGTATGTCCATTTAATCTTTTCTCCATTTATAATACCACGTATAGTTTTAATTTTATGATGCTTTAACATGTCATTATAATTTAACGCGGACTTAACATGGACCGGAGTGCCTTTCATGCGGACCGCAAATGGCCTATCACCTTTACGTATATATTTTTTAACATTTTTAACTCCGATTGGGAACATAACATCTATCAATTCCAATGTCTTCATATGCTCTTTAAAATCTAATATCTTCTGATCTAATTCTGGCTTATCAATGTCATTTAACATGTCCTCTAATACCTCTGCCATGAACTTTCTAAATGAAGGCGGAAAAGATGATCGCACGACATCCAAACCTTTCACGTCTAGTTTTGATACAGTATGGCCTTCCACATTAATTATCCATTGTGCATAACGCTTTTTAGCAATCCATAATCCTGCTTTAGCGACATTTTCTTTCTTGATATCAAATCTATGAGTATCAACATTATGAAATTTCTTACCATATATATCATATGATTTATTCATAAAACTTTGAACTTCATCTGCTATTTCAATTGTCTTGTCAGACATAAACTTCTCATCTGTAATATCATAATCCGGATAACGTTTTTCTATTAATGGCAATGATGAGAAGAATACAGAATCTGTATCAATGTATATATTATAATCTTTCTTTTTGCCTAACTCTTTAAAGTAAAATTGGTTACCTATATCAGCAGTGAACTTAATCAATTGCTGACCAGTACTAGTAATTGCAATTGCATTGTCCGGATCAAAGAATCGGAAGCTAGGGTTACCTAATACTCCATAGAATGAGTTAAGAAGAATCTTAGTTACTAACTGCATTCTATCAAAATATTCTGCCTTAGCTTCATCTCCTTCCTTTTCATACTTCTTTCTTAAGTTTTTATATTCAACACGCTCATTAAACCATTTATCCAGGATAGATGGCAAGAATCCTTTTATCTGAGTATCATATACAACTCCATTTGCTGCTATTGAATATTTATTTGATTCTAAATAATTTCTTAAGTCTCGAGATGTTTCCCAACCATTCCATTCATCTGAATAATGAGTACCGGTATTCTTAACATATGCCTTAGGATCAAATTTTTCTAACTTAGTTACTTTGGTTTCTGGTGATATATTAAGTGTCATGATGATACTAGGATATAACGATGTTAAATCGAGGTCATATACCCATTTATAACGACCTGCATTTGGTGGCTTGACATATGCTCCTAATAAATTTAATTCTTCATTAGACCTAGGTGGACGGCTAGGAGATACAATGTTCATACGTTTCATATATGTTAATGCAGCGCCATCTAAGTATCTAGTCGGAAATAAGAAGTCTTCATACGGAACATGACCTTTATGACATATACCACGAGCCAAATCAATTAACTTCATTTTTTGATCTATCTCCCAAACCAGATCCACATCGTTCATGTTATAATCAATATAACCTTGAATATCATTACGCATAAGGTCATCTAATGTACCTTCATATTTCATTTTACCTTTGCCTAATTCTTTTTGAGATATAGCTTCTAATGAATAACTTGACTCTTGAGAATATGTAAAGTTTTTATATAATGCCATATAATCTAAACATGATACCCCAGATATACGATATCTGTTTCTATGCTTCAGCCAAATAACATCTTTGATAGGAGACAATGATCTGGCTTGGTCTTCGCCTAATATCTGCACCATACGATTATAAAGATATGGTATATCAAAGAAATCGATATTCCATCCGGTTATAATGGTAGGCTGTATTTCGTAATATTTGTATAAGAATTTTTGTAACAAAGTATGTTCATTATTACATGACACTACTTCATATCCTGGCTTTGATACATTTTCAACTACATTATCTTTATCTAATATCCATACATGTCTTTGATCACCAGCCTCATCATATATTGCAATAGAAGTAACTTCATTTTGAGCTTCTTCTGGAGTAGGAAATCCAGATGCGATATCTACCTCAATATCAATAAACAATGTTCTATGACCTACCGATGCCTCATCTGAATCTGTATACGTATCAATTAAGGTACGCATTTCTGGATTGATATCTGCTTCATATAATCCACGCTCTTCGCGATCGGGATTTTCTACACGTTGTACAGTTTGGCCGTCTAATGCAACCATATTTCCATATGTAGCTTTACGATATGCGTATGGTTTATAATTGATAGTAAAATGACCTTTTTGATCATCCCAGATATGTACTTTGTTAGTACGTTTATGATATGCAACTGCTTGATACATTAGTTAATCTTATATATGTTTCTATAATTTCTTTTCAACGAATTATCATCTAATCCATATCCTACTACCCATTCTTTATCAATTTCAAAACAAAAATGATCCACTGGCGGGCTATCTTCTTTACGCTTAAGTAATGTAACCACTTTTACTTCATCGGGAGTCATATCATCAACACGTCTCAATATTTCCATCATGGTAGCACCAGTATCTACAATATCATCGATAATATAAACACGTTTGCCTTTACAATGTATTTCTAGATCTTTGGTAATTTTAACTCCTCCGGAGTTATCCTGACCTTCATATGACTTAGCCCGGACGAAGTCCATTTGTACATCAATACCCATATCTTTCATTAGATCTGCAAAAAATGCGTAACCGCCATTTAATACACATATCATTACTGGTGGATATGCATTTCCAGATTCTCTATGTTCTTCTGATATCGCATGTGCTAATGCTCGCACACGTCGTTCTATTTTATATTCTGGTATAAGTATTTCCATTAATAACCTTTAGCAAATTCATAATACTCATTTCTAGTTGCTGCATCATCTTTAAATGCTCCAGTCAATTTACTAGTCTTCATACTAGCGCCGCCATGTTTTACTCCACGACATTGCACACAATTATGAGTAGCTTCTATCATCACTGCTACACCATTATTATCAGCTATAATTTGTGATATAGCATTATGAATTGCAACTGTTAATTGTTCTTGTATTGCACCTCTACGAGCAAAATGTTCTACTAAACGATTTAATTTAGATAATCCGATTACTTTACTATCTTTACCTGGAATATATGCCACATGCACTTTACCCATGATAGTTTGATGATGATGAGAACACATAGACGTTAAAGGAATCCCTCCTTCAAATACCATACCATCATATCCATCACTAGGAAATGCTGTTATTGATGGGGGTGCCTCATATCTTCCTGCCCATAAATCATTTACATACGCTTTTGCAACACGTGCCGGTGTATTATCTGAATTTGGGTCATTACGCCAATCACATTGTAGTGCATCTAAAAATTCTCCAAATGCCTCTGCCGCAGTTTGAATCATTATCTGTTTTTCACTCTCTGTTAAGGGCCGCGTTTTTGCTACGCCGTTTGCAAAACCTGCCTTTACTAGTTCTAAATTTACCGAGTCTTTCATTTTATACCTTATCCGTTGATACCATTTCTACTTCTGATTCTCTTACTAATATATACTTATCATCTTCTAATTCAATTTCATTATCTCCTCTAGTCAATCGAGAATGAATTAAAACTACATCACCAACTGTAGTCGACATTGGTATACGATTACCGGTTTGAGTAAATAACCCATTTCCAACTGCAACTACATCTGCGTATGAATAATTATTTTGATTACTTGTCAATATAATACCACCTTTAGTAGTTTCTTGACCTTCTTGAGTTTTTAGGAGTATCTTATCTCCCATTGGTTTCATTTTCATATAATTTTCCTTTTTAAACTGCTCTATCTGTATTAAATGCTATGATATGATCTCTACCTGTCATGTTATAACCATGTTCTGCACATAATTCAAATACAAGTGGATACATTTTAATTAACTGTTCTCTTTCATCACCGGCTGGCATAATATACGTTTTATCTTTTGGGACTCCTAATTCAATACGATATGCTTCAATTTCATCTAAATTTTTATCTGTACCATCCCATACTGGCTTATAATGGTAATCTGTATGAAAACTTATCATCTGTCGAATTGCATCTGTATTTAAACGTTTCCTGTTATGGACATCTATAAATTTTTGGTCAACAACTTGACCGCCAGGAGTAACAGCCCCAATAACAGGCACGGAATTACTAAACTTAGGACTAAGGCTAATGAGATCAATAGGATAATCGGTCTCAACAAAATGAGATCCTTCAGTTTCAATAGTAATGATAATATTTCTTTCATTTGCAAAATGTGTTAATTCGTTTACTAATGCCGGTTGCATTGTCGGTGACCCGCCGGTTAACATCATTTCCTTTACATGAGGATTATCATCATATATTTTAACAATGTCATTAAATGTAAATTTACCTTTTTCTGGATGTATAGATGAATACCATGAATCACACCACCCTCCTTCGCCAAAATAACATCGATGAGTGCAGCCAGTTACTCGTATTGCAATAGTCGGTCGACCAAATCGACTTCCTTCGGATTGTACACATCTATACAATTCATTGATAGGGAGTACCTTATCATAATCTTTTATTCGTTTATTCATAACTTATTCCGTATATATTGATGAATTTCTATCGGCTTCCCAGCACTCTACTTTTACTACTTTTACTCTACCACCACCCGTTAAAGCCAATCGTTCATTGAATTTATCATATACTAATTTGGCACAAGATTCGGCGCCCATTTTATCCATAACTCTTAAAGATAAAGTACCTAATTCTTCCATCATTTGAAACGATTCTAGTTGAGGATCATCTTTCTCTATTAAACATGTATGATCCCACATATAATTCATCCAATCTTTTAAACCATTACCAGGAGTAGGCTCTGCATCTGTTGATTTAAATCCACCATAATCCATAATCCAATTCATTTCATCTAATTGGTTTTCTTCTAACGGTTCATGTGATTCAAACCATACTTTGAATTTTAAAGCATATCCATGTAATAATTCACAATGTGAATGTGCAGCTTTATGCTGTCTCAAAGCTACCGAATAGTTATCGAATACTTTAGTTGATTGATACTTCCCCATACTATTCCTTTGAATATGTCCATGCCATCCAGTACTTTTTGCCATGTAATAGGTGAGACGCTGTTTTAGCAATATGGCCGGCAAAATCAGCCATATAATTTAATAATTCTGCTTCACTTGTAAACATAGTAAAGTTATCCGCATATGGATAATAATCTGCAAATGTAATACCGCTATGGTTTACCGATCGGTCGTTAACTGTTTCAAATGTCATTGTACGTAAATACTCTTGATCATAATGAGGTAATTTACGTAAATCAAACGTCATTTCGACATCTTTAAATTTAAAATTTTCCATGTAACTAATTGTTTTTTAAATATTCTTCTTTTGGAACTCGGGTATCAGTTTCATGGTCAAATACCATTCCATCAATAACTGATATTTCATTCATTATTAAATCGCTTTGATAATTACATTCCTCATCTGTAATTAAACCTTTTGAATAACCGTTAATTAATTCTAGTACTTGATCTTCTTTTGACATATCTTTATCTTTTTATATAATATAAATATAAAGAATATATTCCGTACTACCAAATCTTTTTACTGCTTTTCCAGATAAATTCTTTATAATACAAGTCTCGAATCCAATCATGTGATTTCACAACTTCCTCCAGCACATGCCAATTCACCTTTCAAATCAGTCTCGTCTTCTGTTTCAAGTATATCTATTAAATCTATAGATGTTAATGATCCCATAAGACGTTCATATTCTTCTTTTGTAATATCTTCAAATGGTGCCTGAGTATATGTTCCTCCGTTATAAGGTAATACTGATAATCCATTATAAGACTCTTTATTATCCCACATCCATTCTCCGGCTGCGTCCCATTCATGATCTCTTAATGATATTGTCGCTGAGACATTATGAGTATTATTACCAGATCTATGACCAGGCTTAATCCATTCTTGTGCAACTCGTTTAACTCTTTCTAACAATTGGAATGGGGATTCAGTTCTCATTATTGCACCATCTGGCGCTTTTTGTGGTACAGAAATAACTGCGGTATCATGAGGTCTAAAATATTCATCTTCTACTAGCTCTGGATGATGTTCCATTAAATGTTTATAGATCGATTCATTCTTACCTACGCGTATTCTTCGTATATAGTAATCGTTATGCCATGCATGAATACCTGATGATGTTCCTAATGTCAAAGAAGTTGTTCCAGCCGGTTTAACGGTAGTCGTTCTGGCTGATTTGTTTATTCCAATTAACTCCGCTACTCTTGCGTTTTCTGTCTTTACAATTTTAGCCGCAGCTTTCATATCATAACCTAATACCGTACCAGATCCTATACCGGTCATTGATACTCCAATTAAAGCATCCTTTTCTGTTGTTCTTTGCCATACTGGTCTTAAATAATGGAAATCAGTATATCCAGCTTGGAGCGTTCCTATAAATGATGCTACTTTTACACGAGCTTCAAAGTCTTCCTGGGATTCAATATTAGATACATTCACTTCACATAAGTTACAGAATTGATATGGACGTAATGCAATTTCACAACATGGATTAGTTCCCCAATCCTTGTCATTTGATAGATAAATTCCCGGTTCGCCGGCTCCAGATAATTCTACACGTTTCCATAAGTCCATAAAGAATTCTTTGGTAATTTTATGTCTCATTAACACGGCTGAATTATTTGCTCTCCCTCGTTGTGGATTCAATTCCCACCAATTACCTGCTTTACATGATATCATTTCTTCATCGTGAGCACTAAATAAGCTAATCAAGGCAGCTCTTCGAATGCCGCCGGCTAAAACAGCATCGGCTATATGACATACTACATCATGAGTTTCTAATGTCGATAATTTATCACCATCTACCTTTTCTTTTAACAATCCTTCAATTTTAACTAAACATTCTTTAAGCGGTTGAGGTCCTGGTGCTTTACCTCCAGAAGTTACTAATCTTGCACCTTTAGGTCTAATATCAGAATAGTCGAACTTTAAATGAGATCCGCCCATGAAATAATTTTTCATCAATGCTTTAACTGCATCAGCCCAACCTTCAATTGAATCTGCGATTAAGAATCTTCTAGTTCTGTTGTAATTAGGTTTTCTAATTTCTGGTAATTCTTCTACATGATGTTTTTGTACTGAATATCCTACACCTGTACCACCTAATAATAAAAACATTGCTTCGGAAAATGCTCTCCAATCATCAATAGGAACATATGCACAATTGTAAACTCTATTTGGAGATATCTCAATCGGCTTTCCAGCAAATTGCATTGACCTCATCGATGGTAATACCTTTTTATCATATACCATTGTATACGCATCATTAATTTCCTTAGTAAGTTTTGGATATTTTTTAAGATGCATTGATTTATTTCTAGTGACTAACTCTTTCCAAGTTTCCCGGCGTTCTAGATCTGGCACATACTTCGCGTATTTCATATACACTGTAATGTCTGATAAAATTTGGTTTGATATTTCCATTATTTTCCTTAAAATTATTTAGCTTAGTGTAAAAATGTAGTCTTTTAAGGACTACTTATTCTATGTTTACTGTTATAAATATGCCGGTTGCTGCATTCGCAGACCAGCTTTTGATTACTTTTTTTCAATTTTTATTCAAAACCAGAATTTTGAGTTTCTTGATATTTTCTAGCTAACATTTGCCTCGCTAATTCATTACCATTATCCATTTGCTTTTGAGTATCCTTACCTTGTATTGACGTATCTGTATAAATATCAAATTGACCATTTGATGTATTCATTTTACTTGGCAATGTAATGCCATCTGGTCCAAATCGATTTTTAATGACATGCCAACGACCTGTACCTGCTAATTTATCTTGCACTTTTCTAGATAATGATAATATGAAATCTGCAACCATAACCTTACCATATGATTCAGAAACTTTACTCGCATCGATAACATCTTCTTCTAATGCTGATCTATTTGCTTGAGATGCTGTCCATACTGGTATTTCATATTCTCCAGCCATACCTCTCAAATCTTCATATATACCTTCTAATTCATGACGCTTTTCTTGGCCATGGCCTCTTAAGAGATCTGCATAATCGACAATTACTACATCTGGCTTCTTATCTTGCATTATACATTTTTCAATATGAGATCGTATACCCATTACAGATACAGATTTTGTAGGATAGTGTTTAATAATCAATTCACCGTTAATTTTAGTTAATTGTTCTTTTACTTCATCCATATAATGTTTTAGGTTCTGTTGAGCTATCCCTGTTATAACAGAGTCATACCGTAAACCTACATATGCTTCATTTAACTCTAACGTATAATGTAATACGGTCTTTCCTTTCTTAACTGCATTAGCTCCGATATTCATTAATGCCCAAGATTTACCAATACCTGCTGGTGCTACCATAACTCCAAGCTCACCTTTACCTAATCCACCATCTGTTAACTCGTTTATCACTTCCCATGGAGTTTCTTGTACATGTCGTACTGATTCGCTATATCGCTCATCAATATTAGTCATATATTCATGGCCTATATCCTTATCTCCTCCGGATTTTAACGCGTCATCAACTGCCGCCTTAATTTCTTCATATTTACCATGTTTGAGTAACTCTACGGAAGATAAAATCGCCTTTTTAATTTCCTGATTTTTACAGAAATCTAATGCTTGCTCTTTAATAAATTCTAAATCTGGAGCATCTGTATATCGCCATGCATCCTTAAGATGTTCTATTACCTGAGTTTTTAGAACATCATGATCTAGGTCTTCCATCTTCACTTTCATTACTTCTAATGTAGGTGATGATTTATATTCTTTATTGTATTCAAGGATTATGTCAACTATCCAGTTATTAGCCTCTGATTCAAAATATTTTGGAACCATAATATCTGATATTTGCTGTAAGAAGCTTTTATCAGTTAATAAAGCAGTTATAACTTTTATCTGAAATGCATATCCGTATGAACTTAATCTATCTGTCATACTTAATTATAATAAATTTTTTTCAATAATCAAAGAGAAGTGTAAGCATTTAATGCATTAAATGAAGTATGTAACCAAGAATCTAAATCTTTTATCACTGTATACATTTTATCTGCCATAAACATTTTTTTGAACTCATATGTATTTGTGCGATCAACTTTACCTTTAACTTTATCCAGAGTTAACATTTTTGCTCCACCATGTATATTAACTTCTTTCAATTGCATAAGGTCATAATTTAGTTGCAATGTTTCTTTATTCTGTAACACGGTTTCATGGACTTTATATTTCTTATCAACATTATCCGCATATTCAACTATTTCATCGACCGTTATCTCTCTATCTTCACATATTATAGGAAAATGTTTAATCAAACTTTTTGTTCCTACACCTTTAATACCAGGAATATTATCCGATTTATCACCAATAAACGTTCTGTACAACAAGTAATTTTCGGGACTAAATCCAAATTCTTCTTTCATTAAACTTGGAGTATATAACTTCTTTTTTATAGGACTCCATACTGAAATACGATCATTTACCAATTGTAAAAAATCTCTATCCGTTGATACAATAGTTGCTCTATTTTCTTTGTCTGTATATAACTCGTTAGCAATATATGCCATTATATCATCTGCTTCAACGTTATCAACTGATAATGTTGTAATTGGTAAACAATTAAGATATTGAGCCAATCTTCCAAACTGACGGCGCATGCTATCTTGTTCATCTTCTAATGAAGCAAATTCTTGATATCTATTAAATGCTGTTTTATTTGCACGATTGGCTTTGTAATTTGGATAAATTGCCTTACGACGCTTTGAACCACCTTTACCGTCAAATACAATTACACATCTAGTAGGTTTTAACTGACGGATATTGGCAGCAACGGACCGTAAAAAGCCCGTTACCCCTCCAATATGTTGCCCATCATCATTTAGAGCCGGAACGGCTGAAAACACTCTAATGAATGTATTCAGCCCGTCAATGATTAAAAGATGGCTGTCTTTACTTGACCCCGTTCCTTGCTCATGCTCCTTTTCCACTTCTCGTAGTATGTTAAGATATTTAGAATTCATTAGCTTTCTTCGTTAACAAATTCTTCTGATATCGTAACATCATCTATTCCAATGTCCTCACCTGGCTTATATTTAAGTATATATGCTTCACAGATTTGAGTATATATCTCATCTTTAAGACCATCTAATTCTTCTAGTTTCTTTTCAAAATCTTTTGATAAGAATTTAACTTCAGAACCATCTGCTCTAGTAAATGTATACCATGCACCTGCAGTTGCTACTAACTTAAACTGCTTCATAATGTTTAACCATCCACCGTAATTATCAATACCTGATTCAAAATAGATATCATAATCAACAGTTTTTAATGGTGGTCCCATTCTGTTTTTAACCACTTGGCATCTAGTCTTGATTCCGATAGCCTGATCGACTCCATCTTTCTTCACTTTGATTTGACCAACTGATTTTAATCGTAACCGTACCGAGGCATGGAATGGAATAGCTTTACCACCAGAGGTAGTATAAGGATCACCAAATGCTACTCCTAATCTAGTCCTTAATTGATTTGTAAATATTAAACAAATCTTTTCGCGACCTATCATATTAGTAAGCTTTCGCATACCTTTTGATAAAATAATAGCTTTACTAGTTGCATAACCATCTTTATCAAATTCCTTTGCCATTTCAATTTTCGTAGAAGCGCCCATTACAGAATCCACTACAATTGTAACTAAACGATCTTTATTTGATTCACGTATTTTTACAACTATACTTTCAATTGCTTCGAATATATCTTCGATAGTTTCTAATGGAACATATAACATCTTTTCAAGATCAAGTCCAATTGCTTCTAAAAACTCTCGAGAGATTGCATTTTCAGTATCAATATAAACGGCTAAGCCGCCGTCTTTTTGACAATTTGCTAATGCATGGGCTGCTAGTAACGATTTTCCAGAGGCTTCTAAACCTGTAATTTCAGATATTCTACCAACTGGAAAGCCGCCTTCTCTGCGATTTGAAATTGCAAGATCAAGCATTGATGATCCACTACCTACCCATCCACGTACTTCGCTAGGAGCTTTTGTATCACCGTCTAAGAAAAATGCAGTTTGATATCCTGTATTCTTAAACTTTTTATTAAGACTATCAGCTAATTCTACAGCTAGAGTATCTGCCAACTCGCTTTTCGTTTTTGATTTTGCCATTTATAACCTTTTAGTCATTAAACAACTCATCGAATGCAGCAGATACATCATCTACTTTATTCACACCAGCTGGTACTGGCTCTGGAGTTGTTTGTTTTGTAACTGTTTCTGTAGCAGTCTCTGTTTCCCCTTCAGGATTCAGATACGCTTCCAATGCAGCCTTAAGGTCATCATATGATGGCTCTTTAAAGATTACGGCCAGATCTGGCTGCTCTTTAGCAACTCGCTCTGCAACATTACGATCTTCTGTCATAGCTGTTACATTAGGCTTAACACGGATTGATGTTTTAGGGTATTGACCCGCGCCTTCTGCAGGAGTAAACTCGACTACAATATCTCGGCCACCGGTTGGATCGGTAATATCGCCATAATCTGGATCAGTAATAAATCCTAATAATTCTTGATATACTGTCTTACCAAAGCCCCACATTTTAACGCCTTCAGACTCTTTACCTCTTACAATTACCGGAACATATGTTCTCATTTTAGGTTCCATCTGCTTACCTAACTTCCATTCATCTGAATTACCAGATGCTTTAAGCTTTTCACAAAATTCTACTACGGGATCTGGCTTGCCATGAGTTACCGGAGATAGATAATTTTTCTTACCTAAATTGTAATGAAAATAAAGTTCTTGGAATGGATTGTCTCTATCATGTTGATAAGGAACAATTCTTACTACTTGTTTACCAGGTTCTGGTTTCCATAGATTATCTCGGCGGGCGCCTGTCGTTTGTAATTGATTAAGTTTTGCCTTAATCGCGTCTAAATTAATTGCCATTTTTTTCCTTTTTAATTATTAATGGTTATTTATTATTTGCTAATATAAGAAACTTATTTCACTCTACCAAAGGTTTTCTGAAAAAAGTTTAAATTTATTTGTTATTTGTTATTTGTTAAGCTATCGTCCATTGTCTAACGCCAGACACTACATTTACTGCAGTAACGCGCCATGGTATATGTATTTCTTCTAAATATGTATTTGTAGCAGATACTGTCACTTTTGTTATAAACGTAGATGCCATTGAATCTGGATACCCGAACCATAAATCATGATTATTTAAACATTGAGATTCTGTGATAATATCACCTGATTTAAATAATGTGTAATTTGCTGAAAATACTCCCATAACTTGCTCTCTTTATTTAATATAAATATAATGAATATTTTTTAATTATCCTAATTATAAATCAATTCTTTTGTATAAATTTAAATGTATATGACGTACATCATTTCCATCATTTAGCATTAAAGAATTTTCATATGCCGGCCAATTAATAATAAATTTTTTATCTAATACGCCGTTATTTGTTTTTCTGATAATTACATTTAATGCATTTACTGTGTATAATGTGTTAGTTTCTTTTTTTCTATGTATCATTATAGTATTTGGAGTTTTACCATAATCGTCCGGCTCCACATTGTAAGTTACATATAAATCTGATCTATTATTTGCATCTTCAAACACAAATAATCTTTTTTCTGATATAGTGTATGACTTTGCTACATAATCCGCTACCAGTTCTAAATCTTTTTTATGTGCAAAAGTGCATAATAATTGTGTTTTCAATAGTATCCTTTATCCTAATTTCAATTTTACACTTGGATTGGTATTATCCCAAAAGAAACTACCTTCTGTCTTTTGGGATCCTAATCGTATGGTACCAGCTTCTACTACAGGATCAATATCTTCCAATTTAACTAATGCGAACCGTAAATCATTACTTTTCCCCTTACGGAAATTATGGAATAAAATTTGTGATGTTTTTATTTTATTCATATACGATTCTAAGTTAATTTTTACCATTTGCTTCATAACTTGGTTAACGTTTTTAAAATCAGAACCATCATTGAAGTATTTTTGTGCTATTTCTATATTTTCAAAGAATATAGCTCCAACACCTTTTTGAATTTTTTGTAGGAAATCTATTCGATCAGCGCCTTTATCTTCAACTAATAATTCATATACATCTCGAATAGCAATTGATATATTATTATGATCTGTATCGTTAATGAATTCATTATACTCGTCATCTGTGATTATACCTTTAGCTGCGGCATTATCTAACATAAATCCTAAAAATGTAGATTCTAATTTACGCTTGCCACGCGATTGTTGACCTAATCGGGCATCCTTTCCTTTAACTTCTAATGTACGACCATCAAATGCTAAATCACCGCCGCCGGTGTAATTTGTAACATTACGAAATAATAATGCTAATGCAATTTCACCAGGCCCGGTTGCATTTCCGCCTCGGTCTGCACCTGGTTGCATTTTCATCATTTCTAATAAAGTTTCTTTAGGTAATCCAGATTGTTCTAACGTTCCTCTACCATCATCACCAATAACTAATTTTTGGGGTGATTGGAAATAATTTAATACTTGATTAACATTTGGTAAAGATGCAATTGTATTAAACAGTATACGTACTGATTTTTCACCTAATTGATATGCATCACCTACTATATCTTTTGATGCAAAATATTTTAATAATTTACCTTTGAAAGCTGAACGTATAATTACGGCTTGGATATCAGATAAATCTTCTTGATCTAACTGGTCCTTTACATCTTTTAAAAGATTCATTATTTCCGGTAATTGTATTGTTTCATTGATCATATCTTTATGAATTTCCTTCCATTCATGTAGATTTTCCATGGGATGATCATCAATTGTCTCTAATTCTTTAACAAACATAGAACCATTCAATCCGTTCTCTGTAAGAACTTCATGTAATATGTTCATTTCATTTTTTGAATAAGGTGCTGTTGCATATCCATCAGGAAGCCGGTAAAACCATTCGCGTATAATGCTTTCTTTATCCATAAATACTTTCTTTTTAATAAATATTAAACAATTTTAGAAGTCATGTCAGACATGGCATGGTAATTTACGCCAGCTTTAATTTTGACCGGGAATTTACCAGCTTGTGACATTGAATTTTTTATTTTTATCATTAATTCTTTGCCATCTCGTAAATCAAAATCAAATAGCAATGAATCATATGTATATAATATTAATTTTGTATTATATTCTGATAACATTTCATTGACGTTGTTTATAACATGTAAATTGTTTTCAGTTTCCGTGGCTTGTAACAAATAATTAAATAATTTATTAGGATTCATATCATGTAAATGTTCAGCATATAATGGACGTTTAAAATATGGAGTAAGTATATAGCCTTTCTGTTTAAACACTTTCCATAAAAATTTAATAAATTCCTTTACTTTACCAAAAAATGGTATTGTTTCAAAGTCTTTATCTATACCACCATATAACAATCGGAATGTAATTTTTTTAGAATCTTCATATTCAGATTCAGATAATTCATCTTTTCCAAAATATTGTTTACCAAAATATTCATGTATTGAACCAGTTGGCAAATCATATCCTATAATATCTGCTATAAGACGTGGGTGATATGCATCAAAGTCCATTTCTAATAACATGCCTTTCTCCCAACGACTTACAAATGATTCTCGGCAGCCATCCTCTTTATTCAATGCTGCATAATTTACACCGCCAAATTTATTGGATGGCCTACCAGTAGTTGTATACATATTATACTCTGAATATGCTTTATGATTATGAATACCATTTGATTTAAATTTTTCTAAAAATTTTGTATAATCAACTTGTAAGCCAGAATTTTCTATTGCATACAAATTATCTGTAATCATTTGTTCATATGCTTCAAATTTATCTGTCTTTTCAAATGTTGCATATGATTCCATAAATTTTGCACGCATTGCAATACATCGATCTATATGGCATGTTATCGGCAACCAATCATATGTATTTGTTTCATTATGCCACCAGCGGTTCCATACATCATGAGCAGCTGTATTCGTTTCATTTAATGGTAACATTCGATGAGTTTGCCACCATGCAATCATATCAGCATCATAACATTTATTAGCATTGAAATGAGCAAACCGTTTCTTAGCTAAAACATATATATCATGGCTACTAGTAAGGTCTTGCAAACGTTCGGTATTGAGGTTTATACAGTCCATATGATGGAAAGGTAATACATAATCAATATCATCTGTAATTGAATATATGTATATAAAACTAATGCGATTATTCATGTAATGTCGGAATGGGTCTGAATATATTGGTATCCAGAATGAATCTCCATTATCTAATGACATTAGTACTCGTTGTAACTCTATTTCATCTTCGATTATCTGCATGTATAGCAATATAAGAAAAATATTTCATATAACCAAATGTAACTACTTATAAAATTCTGTTAAATCTGTTAAATATTCTGATAAATTATTAAATATAGAATTTTTTATAATTCGTTCATTTGCGGTGCGGACATCATCAATTGGCCCGGATATTGACCACTGTATTGCAGTTTTACGATATAAACCAGCATCTATACCTGTTTCATTTTTACGATTTATATTGTTATATGCATCACTATTTATTTCAATTAATTCTGATAAGTTATTTCGGCGTTGTACAAAATAACGAGTAATATTTGCAACTTTATAATCTGATTCTGTAACTACTGGATAATAATATTCTGGTAGAACATAATTATTAAATCTTTTTTTGGTTAGTTCATAATATTTTCCGCTAATTTCTGTTTCAATTGCAGTGGAGTATAGTACTAATTCTTTACTCAATGTATTATATTCTGCTTCCGAATATATTGAATTATTTGGATATTGATGATATAATCCTATATATTCTTTATTAGTATCTGCGAACATCAACTCTTTACCAGATGTATATAAACTAGTTTTAATTTTTTCTGCTGGGGTATAAATTGGTCGTGCCATCATTAATCCTCTACTATTCTAGAAACACATGTTAATTCAGTTTGCCAATCATTACCTTTTATTGTATGGGTATATTTTGTTACTGTAAATACTACTCTCATACCGCTTTCTAATCTATAACGACTTGGCAAATAATTTGATGTAATAGTATCTCCAAATCTAAATCCTTCAATACCATCCAAAACAATACTTATTGTTAATGGAAATGGCACCGGTTCCATTAGTTTACACCGAGTTGCTAATCCAGAAGGTTTTAATGTTTCTACTAATTGTTTCATTAGTCCTTTTGCCGCAGTCGTTGCATCTTGAGTATATCTATCATCATTTATCTTAGTTTGAGCTAATGGTAGTTCTGCCTCTAACTTCTCCTTCTTTTCATTATATAAAACTATTTCTTTTTGTAATGCTTCTTCGTTAGCAGCAATAATTTGTGCTGCCGTACGTGTAGGACTCATGGTAGGAGCGCCACCAAATGCTTCTGCTTGTATATCTTTCGGAACTGCTCCGGACAATTTTAGTTCACGTATACCATTTTGGCCGGCTGTAGGTGATAACATTAATGGCTTTACTAATGATTTTACTGGTGCTTTTTTGTTTACTATAAATATAGTTCCAGGAGGTACTGGTTTATTATTAGAGTCTTTAAGATCTTCTGATATGTCTAAGTATAAATCCCAATCACCTCCAGAATTATCACGGATAACTGCAAATATTTTTTTAAAAAATGATATAAGATCTATTTTTGAATTTGCCTTTTCCGTTTCTTCAGTAGATTCATCTTCATCTATTGCCTTTGAATCAAAAGATGATTGTATTTCTCGTAATACATCTCGTGTTAATAAAATTCCACTCGGTGAACCAGTAATGACATCACTCGGTGCTTGTACATTTTCTCCTAGTTTATTGTTATCTATTCGAAATTCATCATATATCTCTTGACTAAACTCTGCAAATGCGTTACATGTAATAAAATCTTGTTTATTTACCGTATATTCGTTCCTATCAGTAGGCGTATAGCTATTTTCAGGTGTATCTTTTTGATATGGAAATAAAGCCTTGTATGGTGATGGACTCCAAACTCGACCAGCCGGAAACTTACAATCTAACGCCGAATATCCGGTATCGAATAATATTTGGTAATTATTTTCATGACCTTTTAAAATAAAGTTATTAACTATACCAACTAATGCCTCCAATGTTATATATGTGATTAAGGTGTCTTCCATAACGCCGGCATCTATAGCATTTGCAGGAGAATAATGCAATGGAGCCTTTAAAACACCATAATGTCCACCATCAGGCAACCTACCACATTTTCCATGGGGAGGATCGAATGCATTTGCCTTTTCAATCCCAGAATCATATTTAATTCGCTTTCCGAAAATTATTTTATCTATTTTATATGTATCTTCTGCGGATGACTCAATATCTGTCCCGGTTGCTCCTTGTACTACATAATCTATATAATCAAACATATTTTGTACTGGGGCAACTGTATCTTTCCAATCAAAGTCGGTTATAAAGAATAATTTAGGAGAAAAATTTGCAAATTTATCTGTACCTGTTATATCTATATGTTCAAAATCTGCACCGGAGCCTTTTGCTACTGCTTTAAAGGAACAATCAAAATAATTTTCTTTTGTTATTTTAAAAGAATAATCAAATACTCTAAAAACGTATTTCCCAGATTCTGATGGTTTTTGAGGTCCGGCATATCCATATTCAATAGTGACTTCAGAACCAGGTACTAATAATGACTTTTCCAACTCTTCGAAAGATGTCATATCAAAACATGTATATGATACTTCGGCCCGGCGTAATGAAGCAGCTTCGCCTTCTAATGATATTTTAACATCTTTAAGTACAGGAGCAGCTCTTCCAGTACCTTTTGGATTATAAGTACTAGCCATACCGGTACCTACAATAGGCAACTGAATATCATTTTTACCAGTTATTGTTACAAATGCGTTATTACGTATACGACTATTTGTTTCAATATCTTCTTGGTTTACTGTACTTTGTTTATAATAAAAATTTCCTGCCATTATCTGGTTTCCTCAACCTCTCGTAATTGGTCAAGCAAATCAGTAATTGGAAAAGGTATTCGTAACTGCAAGCCTGGTTGTACGTTCATTGTACCTTTACCTACATTATTTGCTTCTGCTAAAACCCACCAATATCTGGGATCTTCATAAAATTCGTTTGCTAGCATATCTAAACGGTCGCCTTCTCGCGATATTATATAAAGATCTGATTGTTTTTTTACAAACTTAGGATATCGAGTAGTTCGGTACCGATCTTGGTTTGTTTTTGTAAATTGATATCTATCCATTTTCTAATCCCGGAATATTATATAATATGCTATTACTTTGTGGCCGGGGACCTAATACTATACATGTCATATTAACACTTGTATATAATGGATGTTGCCGGTCTGGGTCTATTTCCCATGGATGTTCACTATCCCAATCATAACCTAAATCTTGAATGATCATAGGTCTTTGATTAAATAATTTACCTATAGTAACATTAACAGTTTGTCCATAAAACCCATTTGATCCATATACAGGATGAGTTAATTGAGCCAAATCCTGCAATTTCTGCCATATTTTTGTGGTCGTTTTCACACCTTCAATTGCAACCGTAAAATCAAATGATATAGTGCGTTCAAACCCGGTATATTGATACCTAGAATCGGCTCTTCCCTGATCTGGGGTACTATCCCATGCAGGTGCAAAGTTATCCGATAACATACCTAAATAAGCTTTAAATGTAATATCACTGAATCGAAAATCTATTAATGATTCATCTGTATCTTTATTAATATCATTAATTAATTTTAACGAATTTTTAAAATTACCGGTACGGTTTTCTTCTAGACTATAATCAGATTCCTCATACGCCTTCTCGATCTCTTTTTCAGTCAATGCCTGGCTATCTCGTATTTTTCGAAAATCTATGATTGTAGTACTATGTGCACGGTCTGGAATTTGTCCGTATGAAATAGCTCTATATTTTCCTAATGTCTTTGTAGGATGTTGTACAGATGTTGCAGCTTCGAATATTTCTCCAATCAACTCCCAGCCAACTTTGTCAGAGTTTCTCATTATAAAATCGTTTATTTCGGCTTGATTTTGTAAATTTGCTTTAGTCGTATCTTCATATCTACGTATGGTAGTGGCTCCTATACCGCCTATTGAATGAGGTCCTGTTAAACCAGATATTGTGTTTATAGGCATGCCTTTATATCCACCAAAGAAGTTTCCGATTTTTTGGATCTTCTTTAACAAGCCTCCGACTTTAGTAGATTTACCAAGTATTAGTTCATCTCTTAAGTTAAGTAATCTGTTACCTGTTTGTTCTGTGTTTAATGGTATACGTGCCTTAATGATGCCTTCATAAGTTGAAAGCTTAGATCTTACAATTGGTGGCATATGTCGATCGGTCCGTATTCCTAACGGAGCTCCTATTGTATTTGTTAAAGGTGATATTGGATCATATATTTTAGTTAAACCAACCCCAGCTCTTCCAGCAACATTTTCTGTATTAGGGTTCATTAACTGTAAAGCAAATTGTTTAATATTAAATATAAGGCCTTTTGGTGATATTAAAAAATTGGCTACACGAACAGTATCTCTTATAATTGCGGTAGGAGAAGGACGTCCAATAATTTTTGTTATCTTTTCAGGATTATCTTTACGAGATAAATCAGATGTTAAATCAATTAATCCCATTATTTTCTCCTATACGAATCTGCTGTTCTTACTACTTGACCTACTAATTGGCCATCCATTTCAATAACCGTACCTTGTTCCAGTATTTGACGTAATAATGCATTTGTTGTTGCCAATGCCTGAGCGACGGATCCCATTCCTCCGCCGGTATTTGAACTACGATTTGGTGTAGTATTACCAGTTTCTGCACCACCACCAAGACCATGGCTCGGACTCATTGATACGCCGTCGTTTTTTGTACCCTGGAATATAGTTCCTTCTCTTGGAGATGATACTACTGGTCCTCCATTTGGATCTATAGATACATCACCTGCATTTAAAAATTTATATCCCATAGCAGTAATACCTATAGCCGCTATTGCACCTAATATTGGTCCTAAAAATGCAAATGCTTTCATTACTGCCATACCTATATTTTTCACTAATCCTTTAGATTCCAAAAGTTGTTTTTTCTTTGCAAAACCGCCTTCTTTTGCCGCCATAGCTAATTTGACTCCCTGTATTGCTTGTTGGCCTAACATGACCCCTTTAATAGCTGTGTATATACCTAATATTGTACCTAATATCTTTTGCATGTTTGTTAATCCTTCGGTACTGAAGGTGATTAATCCATGTAATCCTGTGAATGCATCGACTATTGGTATAAGTAGTAATGATATTCCTTGTACTATTGGCGTAATTGCAGAAAATAATTGTACTAACACTTTTCCAGCTGGAATTAACGCGGCTGTGAGCTCATCTTTTAATACAGCAAAATCTTTTGCAATTTGACCGGAAGCTTCTTGCTGTGCCAATAACGCCTTTAACTGTTCTGGTTGCATGCCGGCAAGTTCTGATGCAGATAATCCTAATGCCATGGCTGCCTTCATCTGTGCTTCATCACCATTGCCTAATTTTTCTTGTATTGCCAATGATTTAGTTAATTCATCAACAGTCATACCAGTTGCTGCGGCTAATTTTCGTTGAGCCATTGGACGCATTGCATCAAATTCTGCTAAAGAACCTACATTAGATAAAACCTCTTGAGTTGCTTCTGCTATTTTTCCATCCAATGCTAATTGCCGAGCTTTATCAAAGTTTATCATTTTACCAGTCATTGCTTGGAATTCGAATTGAGCTGCTATAGAATCTTCAAATTTTAATAAGCCATCAGCAACACTTGCCATTGTCTTTAAACTAACACCCATTTTAGCTGCTTCTACTGCCGCCTTTTTTAACGACTTTACATTACCTCCAAAATACTTTGCAACATCTTTGGCATTTGCTGCTATATCTGCGGTAACTGTACCAACTGATACTCCGGCTTTTAAAGCTGCTGCCGATACATCTAGTAATGAATTCTTTGCATCTTCACCTCCCATACCCATTCGCATGAATTCATTGGTAACTGCTGCAGCCTTTTCTGCTCCTATACCAAATGATCTTCCTATATCTGCTATATTCGCAGCTTGCTTGCCTGATAACATGGTTCCGATACCAAACTCTTTGATAGTTGCTTTTTGTACTGCCAATATATCTGTTGATGTTGCTAATTCTATACCTTTAGCTGCTGAAGCCGCTTTTGCTTCCTTTACTAACGCTTTGGATTGTGATAATGTGAGACCAGTTGCCTCGGCTATGCCTTTGGCTTTCTTTTCAAAGTTTATAAATACCAAGGCGAGTCCTGCAATGATTGCGGCGACTATAGTAAATGGGTTAATCAATGCCATGGCGGATGCACTAAATGCTGATAAGGCTGCTCCTGCAGATCCATTTTTAGCTAAGACTGCCGCGGCTTTATTTAAACTTGTAGTTAATGCACTTCCTAATTTATCTATACCAAATGCCTTTACTAACATATTACCACCTGGTAATTTTTTTATAAACGTCTCAATATTGCCTACCAAGTCTTGAGCTTGATCATTAATCAAGCTCATTTGTTTAGCAATGCGATCATTTAGTTTTGATTGGTGTTTTATTTTTTTAAGTACTGATTCATAACCTTTTGCTTCATCCGCTAGCTCTTTATTTCCAGCTTTTTGGGCGGCGACACTTAATTGCATAGCTTTTGTTATATCTTGTTGAATAGAAAGTTGTTGAGATTTCGCGCCAATTAATTTATCAACATTTGCGCCTAACTCTTTATCAATTTTTGCTATATTATCACCTAGACTAGCCCATTGATCTTCTAATTCTTTTGGATCTTTTGCCATTACATTACTTTATTATCGTTCCCATGGAAATTTTGCGTACTTTGCTGCTGCCGGTTTTCTGCCGTACTTTTTTTCAAAATCTTTGATCTGTTTTTTGAGTTCCTTTCCGTGGAATTCTATACCATCAATCGCGGATATTACTTCTGGGTCGTCTTTTAATGAACGTAACGCCCTTTTAACTTTTCCTTTAAAAAAGAATTTGAGTAATGATAGACCTAAACCTTCATCTATCTGTTTAATTTCTTCTAATGCACGTTTTTCGAATTTACTTGTAGACATATCATGATATCCTTTTTAATAAATATCAACGTCTTTTCGTTTTAGGGGTGCTTACACGAGATTTGGATTGCATCTTTTTCATTGCCTTCTCCTGTTCTTTATTTTGATCTTCAAATAGCTTGTTTAATTTACGTATATAATATAATCTCATATATACAGGCATATTATAAACTTCTGTATATGAAAATGCTCCATTACTGTGATACGTTAAATCAAATATTTGATCTGCTTTATGTAGTTTATATTTCCGCGTCAGGCCAAAAAAAGTCCAATCCGATGGCAACTTGACTGCGAAATGTATCGCCGGACTCTCCATCCGGCACTTCTACTGATAAATCTATTTCTGGAGTAATTGTTTTAAGATATGTTCTAATTGCTCTGGAATCAATTGCTAATAACTCATTATCAATAAATTTACGTATTTTATTGTTATCTGCATCTCCATCAATTGATATGATAACATGTTTTAATGTAGTTGTTAATGTAGCATTACGTTTTAATTTGGCTAAGCTTTTGGTTTCTATATCTATTTTACGTTGAGCTCCTTGAGTTAATAATCGTAACATTACTTTTCGTTTACTAGCTGGTAATTCAAATTCAAATTCATTTTTACCAGATTCATGAGGTGCCCAATCAATTTCTTTTTCTACTAATTTTGTTAAGTCAACGGTAACCTTATGCTCCTCACCTGTATTTGGATGTGTAACTGTTACTTCATAATCTTTACCATATCCTAAAACTCTAGCGGCTATCATTACTGCATTTTTATCACATAATAATAAATCATTATAATCAATAGGTGTAACGATCAACGCTTTAAATAATTTATCTAACACCACTCCTTGTTTAATAAACGAATCATTGGTAAGAATATCTTCTTCACGAGCTGACATATATTTCATTTCAAGTTTTCCAGAGCTTAATGGATGCCCTTCGGGGTATAATTTACCTTTACTTGGTAATTCTACTATTTCCGTCGGAAAATCATATACTTTTATTTCTTCTGTGGCTTTTGACTCGTATTTTGCAGTTGCAATATCTTTTAATTGTTTATCTGATAATGGCTTTGTTGGATAATCATCGTTAACTTGTTGTGACATAATGTTCCTTTAATAACTTTTATTTAATATAAATATAGGTATAGTAAAAAAGTCCTAATTTCTTAGGACTCTTTACTAAATATAAAATTAATTAGAATTGTAATATTGCGTAATCATATTTCAATGTCAATTCAATATTAACGGGGTCTTCTGTAGCCCAATCCATATCACCGAATGTTGCTGCTGATATAAATGCTCCTTTTAAAGTCCATTCTTCAACTTTATCACCTACAGGTCCTAAAGAATTGAAAGTAATGTCTTTCTTATAAAAGTCTGCATATCCATCTCTACCAGTAACAGATTCATGATGTAAACGTACCCATTCCATGACTGCTTGAGCACCTGATGGTACAACCGGATCATATAATGTTACAGTAACGTCTTGCCATCTAGTTTTACCTTTTAATTTACGCTCAACATTGATATGATCGAGAATAACTTCTCCTTGATCTAATGATGGTCGTGATGCGGCTTTAATAAGGTACGAAGGTATCCCTTCAATATACATGATAAACCTATTTGCCATTTTAGGTTCATATGCTGTAAAAAACAATTCGGTTGCTTCAAGTGGTTCTGCCATCTTTTTATTCCTCTTTTATATAAATATCATCATTCAGAAATTTTATTCCGGAAATGATGCTCCAGTTGGTAGAATATTAAAGTCAACTACAATAAATTCTGCTGTTTTAGCAGGTTGCATAAATATTTGACCTCTCATCTCATTTCTATCTATTACATCAGCAGTATTATTAGTACCATCCATAACAACTTTGAATGCATATAAACCTTGTCTTTGTTGTATACTTTCAAAATATGGATTAACTATACTTAAGAATCGGTTTCTAGTTGCTGCTGTATTATTTTCAAACACTAAAAACTTAGTAGATGATGCAATAAATTTCTTAGCTGCTATTAATAATCTACGTACATTTACTCTATCCAATGCAGATGCCTTTTTCTGCAATGTTTTTTGTCCAAATACAGTAACACCTGCATTAGGGAACGTTGCAATTGGATTCACATTTGAATCATACAATGTATCTCTATTAGCATGAGTCAATTTACGTTCTGCTTGGATTGCTATATCAATTCCACCTCTATTAAGACCGGCTGGTGCAAACCATGGCGCTGCTACTCGATCATTAAATGCATACACGGAAGGAATTACAGTAGATGCTGGTACCCATACATTACGACCTAATTCATTATCAGGTATCTTAATCCATGGCCAATATTCAGCTACATAATTAGAATCTCTTCCTTCTGCTTTAGCAGTTACATTTGGTATAGACGTTTCTCCATACAATACTGGGTCCATTACTAAGAAACAATCTCCACGGTCTTCTACCATACCAACTGCTTCTGTTAATACAGTTGCATGATTTTCAGCTGCGTCACATAATCCTGGTAATGATAATACGTTGATATCATATTCATCTTGATTTTTTAATAATTTAATTGCATCAATATATGCATTTTTATCAGATGTTAAACTTAAATTAAATCCTTGTATATTATCGTCACTAATATCCTCATTAAATTTCATTGGATGTACTACAGATCCATCACTACCATTTGCAAATGCCCCATTTGCTGCGGCTGGTAAGGATGATGATAATGCATTATCTCTTATTGTACCATTTTCATCTAAATAATTTAAAGTTTTTTGGTGAACTGTTACACGTACATATTTAGATCGATTCGCGTAATCACCTGAATATTGTATATATGGATCACTAGACCCAATTCCTGCAATTGTTGCTTTTTGATCACCGATTACTTTTGCAATATAATTTGATGAATTTGGGTCTAATGTAACATTACTATATTGTTCTACAATTTTCTTTCTATTTGATGTATCATCTCCACGTCGGATTGATAATTGGAAAGTACCTTTTGTATTATTAACATTGCTAACTTCCCAACGTATATTATTTTCAGAGCCATTTGGTAATAAACTATTAGTACCTAATGTACTTTCACTGTTTTGGTCTGCTCCGTATGATAATGTTTCTAATGTAAAACAATTTGCAGCAGTAGTTGTATTTGTTCCTCCGGCTAATGTTAATACATCGCTAAACGTCGTACCTGATCCAGTATCTACTGTAATTGAATTACCGGATGTTCCAGCTGATGAGGCTGTTAATTGTAATGCCGTTACTGTCGCTGTTGCATCTACACCAATTGCTGCATTGTCAATTTCAGTAACTAAGCTAGCGATACCAAGTGCTAAGGTACTACCTGTTGCAAAATAAAATATAGGCGAACTATCTACCGGAATACCTCCTACAGGATCGGCTGCTATAAATCTATATTCTGTTTCACCTACTGTAATTTGTACTTCATCTTCAGCTGCAAAATTACTTCCTATAGTTAATGACCCACTTGCCACTGCACTACCAATTGTTGTAGATGATGATATGATAGATGTTGCAACTGCCGCATCTGAATGCATAGGACGTACTACAGTCAATGTATCTGCGTATTTTAAATATTCTTGAGCTGCATAATTTGTTAAATACTTATAAGAATTTTTACTTGCTCCAGACCCGGATTCAAATTTTCCACCAAACAATTGTACAAATTCTGAATAACTTGATACTGTTGTTGGTACATTTGCAGGACCTTTTGCGGTTGGTCCAATTACTGCTGCACCTATTGCAGCAACTCCTGCCGGTAAGAACGACTGGTCGACTTCGTTAGTAAAGACTCCAGGTGAGACTATTTTTTCAGCCATTTGTATACTCCATTTTTATAAATCAATTTCATATAAATATTAATAAATAAAGCCAAACTATCAAATTTGAGGCGAAAACTCTCCAGTATTTACATCAACAGTACCGGTACCATATTTTTTATTTAATTTGCCGGCTAAATCCTTTTCTTGGACTTGGCAATTTGAAAATTCTACCTGCAATGTATCTTTTGTATCTTGCAATTTTTCAAGTTCTTTATTTAAAAAATGTATTTGCATTTCAGTTTGGCCTAAATCGAAAATTAATCGATTGTTTTGATTCTGTAATTGTTCGATTTGATCTAATTCTTCTTGTGTAAACTTTTTTGATTCTGACATAACTCATTCCTTTTGTTTAATATCCGCCAGGCGGTGGATCTGTTATATTTGTATTATCTGTTTCAAATTCATTACCAAATGATATTCGTTTTATTGAATACCGCTTTTCAATTGTCGATTTACGTAATTCACTTGGCATTAATAATGTTGCTTTACATGTTAATGGTAAAGTAGCTCTTACTATACGATCTTCGCTAGTCGTATTCACCGTTTCAAATGTATAATCTGAAATAACGGTTGGAAATTTCCATGTAGTTCCCCAAGCAAATCCACCGGCTGGCATTATCTGTTCTACTAATGAATTCATTTGTTCTGTATATTCAGTCCATAATATTAATTCATATGCCACATCAATATATTCTGGTATAGCGGATATGTAATATTCGTTTAATCGTTTAGATCCTTGTTGCACGGAAAATCGATCATATCTATTTACTTTAGTATGTTTATTTTGTAATATTTGTGCATTTCCGGATGGATTTTTATTAACATCTAATTTTTTTAACATGTCACGCTCGGTAATCGAGTTACGACGTATACTTATCACAGGTGTCATAATTTTACCTTTACGATCTCGCATATAACCACGACTCTGTACTTGAGCCCATTTTTCTCCATTAGCATACATTACAGGAATATCAATAATATTACCATTTTCTGATATCTGCGGTTGGATCGTATCTCGTATATATGATAAAATTGCAAAATCCACGTCTTCAATAGTACATTTTGATGTTTTTATAATATCATCATCACGGCGTACGTGATTTGCACGATTTACTTGAGCATTTCGTGAAAAACTACTATATGATTGTTTTAATTCCTTTTTAGCCATTATAAATTCCTAGGTATAATACTTGGTTTATTAATACCGGTACGTACTTCTTGAATATTTAATCGGTTTCTTCGAGTTACATGGGCAGTTACTTTAATCGCAACTGATAATCCATATTCGCCGCGGTCATTTTTACCTAAATCAGTTTCTGGATTTCTGCCTGTCCAATATTGTGAAGACCCTACACCATCAATTTCATAAAATTCATTATCATATTCTAATACATCACCTTCCTCGATTACAATATTTTTATCTTTAACATCAGATCTTAAAAATGCAAACTCTCCTAACCTAGTAGAATCATATGCATCACCATCCACATATGTTTTATCCTCTTTCAATATTAAACAATTAATACGCATTGGAGCATAATATATTTTATTATCAGATTCATCATACATATTAGCTTTTGTATCATTTAAACTTAATTTATAAAATGCTACTTCTGTATCGATGTAACGATTAATCAATTCACGATTAATTGATTTTATTAAATTTGCATCTCTTGAAGAACCAAATAATGCCATTATTATCCTATATAAATTTTAAGTGGTATCTTATTCATTTGCTGAAGCATTGCATCAGATTCCGCCTGTTTACGTTCCAATTGTGCTTGCCTTGACATAGTATCAAGTGTCTCTTTAAGTTCTGTTATAAGGGCCTCTTTTTCGGTTTGTCCGGCTGATAATAAATCGCTTCCATTTAATGTTACTTCTGCATTTGGAATTGGAATACTAGAATATTTACCTCTAATAAAACCTAACATTTCTTTTGCTAATGCTAATGTATATTTACGAATCCATTGTTTACCGACATCATTAACATTTGAATATATTACATTATTATAAGGGGCATTTGAATAATCGGATATCGTGCCGGTTGACCCTTTTAAAGGATTTGATCTATCTGATTTTTTAATGTATTGAAATATAATTTTTGTAAAATTAGTTCCATTTGGTATAGGAAATATTCGTATTCTATCATTAATTAATTCAAATGAATATGCAGATTTTCGTATCTGGTCGTTGAATTCTATTCCTTGCATTCTTAACATGTCCGCATATACTGGCATCATCATAAATGATACTCCTGGAGACATTCCACCAAAACCAAATTCTGTCATTAAATTTTGAGAACCTAAACCTGTACCAACAAATGGATCGAAATATTTTACAATTGCTGGTGGTGGTTCATGATATACACGCTTAATTTCTATTGCATCTGTCCCAGGTGTTCCTGATTCAAATGAAATGGAATTTGGGTCTGTTAAATCATATAATTGTTTACTAGCCGAAACTGAAATAGATCCTGTATAATATGTAACGTTTCCTCCGGAGCCGGCTTCTGTTCCATATTCTTCAGCTAGTTCTATTAATCCTCCAAAATTTGGGGATACTTTTCGCCCAGATAAATTACTCGATGTTGATGCGCCATATAAATTTAACATATTATCACGTATATTATATGTATTTAACTGAGCACCGTATTCAGAAACAGCTTCTTCGAAACATGCAAAAAAATTAGTTGATTGTAATTCAATATCATTTATAGGATACCCCATACGTTTAGCACACCATTCTGCTACTTTATCTGCGTCCGCAGTAAATTTACTATCTGAATCGTATAATCCAAATGGTGTATCACCGGAAAAGAAAGAAGATGATCCAGGCCATATTGCAACGTTTTGTGCCATTAGAATTCCTTTTTATATAAATATTAGATCTTGGCAATAAACCGTTGCATTGACGCGGTAAGAACTAACCATTTATGAGCATGAATTCTCATTTGATCATTTGGTATTGTTACATCACACCATACATGCCCATCCCAACCACATGAACTACTTGCTATAGACGCAGTCAAATATGGATTTGCATTTAATGCTCCTTGTATTGGAATATAATCACTTGAACTTATTATAAATCGATCTGTCATTGAATTTTCCTGTTTTATTCTCCACCTAATCCTGTTATTCTTATATTTGCGATACAGAAATCACTTTTGTAGGCATTACTATCACCTCCTGGTTTTACATAATGAAATACAATGTAATATTCTGTATCATGGTCTAGTATTGATAAATCAACTTCTGTTCTATACCATTCTCCGGAGGTGAGGTGGCCAGTTTGCTGTTGATTTCCACTGAGATTATCACTACTATATCCCACATATTCTCCTTGAATTTCCATGGAAAGTTGAGTTGCATTATATGTACTGTCTATAGTCATAACAATAGTTCCCCATTTATCTAGGATATTTGCATTAGAATAACCCGGATGTTTAAAAAATTCTTGAGATGTTGGATGTGCTAGTACGGTCAACGTGCCAATATTGGCACCGTATGCATAATAATAAAATACTAATGTTTCTGATCGTTGATTTGTTTGATTAAATGTTAATGGCCCCGTACGAAATATAAAGGTAGATGGGTTACTGTTAATAACACCATTACCGGCGGATGTTTCTGTATATGCATATCTTGATGGAGATGTGGCTAGTTGTTCACGATGCTTTTTCCATCCAAAATTACTATATACTATAAAACTATTATCATAACTAGTAACATCACCATCTTCATCTTGTATTCCAAATGACCCTTGATATTGAGTTTTAGTTAACATGGGCGGGCCATTCTTTGCACCGGTATTACTAGATGGAGTAGTACCATTTGTCTTATTTAATGACCATGGGAAATGTGGATTGTTAGTTGTATTGTATACATGAGTAAATGCGTGATGGGCCCAACCACTATTACCGGTTGTTTGACTATTTTTTACGTTGACTAACGCACCATATGGATTATAATCTGATCCAATATTATTTGTATTTGGTGATAATGCAAAATATGTATGCACTGGCAACCCGGTATCGCTATATTTAAAGTTTACTGATGATGACATTATTCGATTTGTAATAGGTGTCTGTGCTACGGATACGTTTATAGGTGTCAGTTCAATTTTATAAAATTGGTATGTTGCATTTGGCGTTGGTGTATCAATTCTTAATCCTATATACCTAATATTTACATCGCCATTAAATTGAAAATAACCATCTATTTGGCTATATTTATTTACATTGCTAGGTAGTTCAAGGTATGCTTGGTATCCTGTATGTTGGCTGGCGAAATTCGTAATATCTTCTGGTGTGCCAATATCTTCATCAGACACTGTGCTTTCAAAGTTGTCAGAATATTGGAACGGGTAAGTCCGAACTAACATATTACCTAATTGATAGCCTTCATGGAATGCATAGCCATTTTCATCTAATCCATATACGGTTATCATTACTATCGAATCTGTGGCGGTTGTATTCCCGGGCTTTGCAATTACACGTAATCTCCATTGAGAATCTGAATCGGTATTAGTTATAATTGCATTAAGATCTGGATTATTTGCACCGTACGGTATTGTATTAGCTGCTTGATTCTGATTATATATTGTATAAGATGTATCACTGGCGTATATATATCCACCATTTTCTAATGTAAACCGCGGCGTTTGCCAAGAAGTGATGTCATCATGATCAGTTGGGTTTGGAAACCATGAACCCAAATCATTGTATGTGAACCCTACTTTACCACCTCGACTAATATCATTACTTCCAGATAATGACATGACGGTAGAATCCACATCTGCCCAACTAGAACTTATTATGGATACGTTACTTGGCATGCTAACCTTTTAATTTTGATTTTAAATCGTCAATTTCTGATTTTAACTCTTTGATAGATTCGATGAGATGAGGTACTAATTGTTCATATTGTATAGTCTTATACATATTATTATTGTTAGCAAAAAATGGTAATTCCGATTCTTTTATAATACCAGGAAATATCTTTTCAACATCTTGTGCAATTAATCCAACTTGAGACTTTTCATCGCGATATTTCCAATCATACTGAACTGCTTGTAATTCACATACTTTAGATAAACTGGAAGTTATATTGTAAATATTATGTTTTAATCGTTGATCGGATGGTGTAGTTGAATATGCTATAATATCTCCAGCTGCATGTAATGTACCATTACTTGCAACCTGTACTCTAGCTAAATTGCTAGTCCATATTTCAAATGTATCATCTGATGGGAATCCAAATTTGGTATTGGTGTCACCGGTATGAGCTATAAAACCGGCTATTTCATCAACTGTCCCAGTGCCGCCTCCACCGCCGTAACTTCCAGTATAATATACTTGGCCAGTAACTATATCATACATTAATGTATTTAATGTAGATGCAGTCGTTGATGCACTTATAAATAAATTACCACTTGCGCTTATATTACCTGAGGCTGTTATATGACTTTGTATACTAAGTGGTAAAGGTGATGATATAGAGGCCGAGGTTATTGTTAACTGGAGACAGTTACTCGAAGATTGAAATGAATGTATGGGACTAGTATATGTAATTTTTTGGGATTGGTCTGCGGCATCATGTATTGTGATATAATTGGTGGCATCAGTTGATAAATTACCTAGCCGGGTAAGATGGTCAGCGAAAAATTTGAGACCATTCGTTGGTGTCCCAAATCCGGAAAGATTATCTCCACGGCCGATGTATGCATCAGCTCCTCCAAATGTCAACATAGGCCAATAGTTAAAAGTTTCTTCATCATCTATTTGTGATGATGAATATTCAAAGTTTATAAGAGCTCCTAGACTATTCGGCCGGATACTTAATGATGAAGCCGTTATATCTCCATGGACTTTCAATGATCCAGAAATACCTACATCCACAGATGATGTTAATTCTGTATTGGCATCAAACCATAATGAGCTGGCTCCGGCGTTTAATGCATATGATGCAGTACCATGCAAGCTACCGGTAAATGATTTAGCAGTAACAGATTCGGAAACATATAATGATCCAGTTATTTGCACATCTCCGGAGAAGTTAGCTCTAGATTCTGTAATTCGTAGTATTGATGGTTGGTCGGCTGCACCGTAATAATTCCTTATTACAAAGTCTTGTGAGTTGATGGTAACTGCGGAGTTAGCTACATCTGAATCTTCGATTAATACCCGTGATACGCTGTTACCTACACATATCGTATTTGATGTCTTTTCAAATTTAATTCTATTTCTAGGAATACCAAATGCATCTAATACTTGACCATGACCAATAAAACTATCTGTAGTTGCTCCTATACGTAATATTGGAAACCAATCGTATACATCTTCTTCTCCGGAATAAGATGATGATAATCCAAAATTTATCATGTCTGTACCATCTGGTGCTATAGATAATGACGATGCTGTTATATCTCCATGAACTGTTAATGATCCAGTAATACCTACACTCGCAGATGATGTTAATTCAGTGCCGGCATCAAACCACTGATCTGAGTTTGCAGCTGTTTCTGCAATTGTGGCATATGAAGCTGACATTACATATGATGCTGATAAAGCACTACCTGCATGTGAAGCGGAGGGCCATGATGTTGATGATACTATTTGTCCGGAGGAACTCATTACAAGCATATTAGGATTAGTTGTTGTTATAGTATCAGTTATATCTACCGGGTCTATATAAATAGCTTGATTGCGATTATGAATATATACATTATCTTGATCAATAATTGTATGCGGGGTCTCAAACGTGAATTCAAATGCTGTGGTTTCAATATTTACACCACTTCCTAATTCAAATGATATTGGTATTACGCCATTGGTCATGTATACATGATTAACATTTCCCGGACCTAGTATGAAATTTGAGCCGGCATCGGCTGGAAAATCGAGTTCATTATTTTCAACAGGTAATACAATTTTATATGCTCCAACACTAGCTAGTGCCCGGTCGAGTAACGTAATTAATGTTTGACCACCTAATCGAAAATCTTTGAAAAATTCATCAGCTGATGAATCAAAATCTCCTTTCACACGTAATTGAGTCAATCGCACATATCCAGTATAATTAAATCCAACTTGGGCGCTAATGTCTAATGAACCGGTACCAGTATCATTAGTTGCGGCTAGCCATATGGCTTGATGTGATGCATCACCGGCTGCAATTATTGATTCTGTAGTAGTTGTATATACTGACGTTTGGAATGCACTACCAGTAATGTCGCCGGCATTAATTGAACCTGTAAATTGATGAGTATCAGTAACAGTATCACCAAATATAGTTGAGCCAGAACTAAATGACTGGGTCATATAAGATACTGATGATGATATAATATAATTTTGAGCTATTATATTACCAGTAGTTGTGATATCATCTTTAACTATTAATGGCGTGTTTATTTCGAATCGCGATGCAGTGGCCACAGCAATATTTGAATGTTCACTTGTACCAATGACTACAGATTTAGAGCCTTGAATGTCAATTGATGTATTAGAGATGCTAGCTTGATCTTGTATGTTAACGTAGTTAGAAGAATTACCTACGGATATGACATCATCGTTTGAGTTAAAGAAAATCCTATTTTTAGGAATTCCGGAGATATTTAAATTAGATTTATGACCTATATAACCATGAAATCCACCAAAAAGTAATAAAGGGCTAAAACTTTCTCCATCTGGTACATCGCCATCAGCTCCGGATGATGAAATGCTAAATTCGATAGCCGGCGTTGATGCCGGAAAATTTGGGCGTATTGATAATGAGGATGCAGTAATATCATTGGTTATTATATCATTTAAATGAGCATCGCTACCACTATATATTATCTTTTTCCAGCTGGCCACTTATTACTTTCCTTTTTTAGAAACTAACTTGCTAGTTGGAGGATTTGACATTTTGGTATGTTCTGTGGTAACTTTGTTTAGCAATTGTGCCACTAATGGAGCATCGGCTCCTTTAATGGTCATTTCAGAAATTGATTTATGAATTAATGCTAAGTCTTGAATTGTAAACATGGTTGTTCCTTTTAAAAATTATGTTATATCAAATATAATAAAACTTTTACAAACAACCAAATTATTCTGTTAAAAGTTTTTGCAGTTTAACTGCGGTACCATATACTATCTGTACGTCTTTCCCATCAAATTTGGAATCTGCTATTATCTTTAATAAAAATTCTAACTCATGAGGTTCCAATCGTACCTGAGATTGCGTGGTTTGTGATTTTGGTTTTGTTCTGTCTAATAATCCCATTTATAACTTTCCTTTAATTATGCGTAAATCCATATAGTTCCATTGCCATTAGTATCTACATGCATTTGGCCGGCTCTGCTAGCGGCATCGTTTCCAAACATCGGATTTCCGCCATTTACACTACTTGGCACAGTACCATCTGAAGTTGTTTTCACAGAAACCATATAAGCATCTGGTGATAATGAAGTAAGAGTACCTCCACCGGCGCAGTTAACATCTTTTTGTAATGCCCATCGATCGGCAGATGAATCAACACCTAACGCATATGCTGTGGCCGCTCCTTCCTGTACCAAAATACCACCATCTGTAGTGCCGGACATCGATCCAGAATTCAATAATATGAACTGGTCATCAACTATTAATTCGGTAGTATTTAAAGTGGTGGTTGTACCGTTAACTGTTAAATTACCTGCTATGGTCACTGTATCTGAAGTATGGTTACCTAATGTAACATTTCCATTAACTGTTAAAGTATCAGTAACTGTTAAATCACTTCCTATAGTTACATCATCTGGTAAACCAATATTGATAACTGTAGCATCTGTATCAGATACATTATGTGACATGGAAATTTCATTGGTAGTACCATTAAATGTTACAGTATCATTATTTGAACTATCAGATAATGTAATTACTACTGAATTGTCACCTGCCGAACCACCTTGGCTACCTTCTAATGTATATGTTGTATTGGCATTTAAAGCGGTTAATACATTAACATCATTAAGATATGCAACCAACTGTGTAATGGTGGTACTTCTATTATCATTTGCAGATGTATCATATATTAAGAATCTATCATCAGCTACTATTGAATTACCCATAATAGTTGAAGCAGATATAAATGATGAGCTCAAATGATTTTCATTAACTTTATCATTTCCAATTGATACTGTACCATTATTCGCTAATGTTACATCTCCGCTTACAGCAACTGAATTAATATCTGTTCCATCACCTACTAATATGTAACCGCTAGTTTTAGCATCTAAATCAGTTGGTGCATTACTGCCACCACCCACTTTGATGTAACCTTGCGTTATATTTGCTAATTTATCATTTGTTACCGCATCAGTGGCAAGTTGATCGGTACCAATACCACCATTACTAATATATAATCCATCGCTGTCAACTGTTAATCCGGTAGATCCACTTAATTCTAACGCAATGGATTTAGCAACCGTACCATCATAAGTAAAAGAGGTAATACCATTACCATCTGTCAGGTCGCTGATTGACACATTACTTACATTAAGATTAGTTAATCCGGCTCCATTTCCGACAAATGCGCTAGCGGAAATTGGTCCATCAAAATCAAAAAGACTACCGGTTGCATAAATTGAACCAGTAAATGTATGAGTTGCTTCTGCCGCGGTTCCTATATCTCCGGCAGATCCTGTACCAAATGCAGATGATCCAGATGTCGATGTAATGGAATCTATTTGAATACCAAATCCATTGGCTCCAAATATATTACCGCTATCAATAGCAATGTCACCAGTAAAATGACCATCACCTTTAATTTCTAAACCACTACCGGTAATACCTCCAGATGAACTTATATGAGTAACAGTTGCATTGCCAGTCTTTAATGTACTGCTACCATTATCTATGTTTCCAAAACCACTGGAAATGCTACCACCGCTTAAAGCGCCAACCGAAGTTATATTGGTTTGAGCCGCGGTTTGAATCAAACCTGACATTGATGTTGCAGATAAATTACCAGTGGAAGGATTATACGTTAAATTGGATGAATCTGTTTCAATTCCTTGCGCGCCGATATTCCCATCCACAAATGTAACAAAAAGATCTGCGGCTTCTGAAGCATTGTTTGTCACTGTAACGTCGGTAGCTGTATCTGCTGTAATACCGGTTAAAGCAGATCCATTACCTACAAAGTTTGATGAACTTATTTCACCGGATGCTTGTAATGCCACAAAGCTGGCAGTATTAGTAGAACCGTTAATTGTTATATTGGCAAAGGTTGGAGTGGCACTAGTATGGATGTCTTGAGGAGTAGTTAAAGTTGATACTCCGCTTGTCGTTGATACTGAAACTTGATTAGTGGTACCTACAACTGAATGAGTAACTGCCTGTAAATGAATGAATGTTGAATCAGATGATGCAGACATTTTAAAGTTAATGTTCTGACTATCCGATCCTGTAACAAATACTATTGCCCCAGGATTGGTACTAGCAATACCGGTAGTATCATCAAAGTCGTTTAAATTTCCTCCTGATACTGCTGATACTCCCATAAATGATGCAGATTCAAATGCAACGGCTGCTCCAGCAACAGTTGATTGATCAACTTGTTTAAATACACCTCCATCAGATACAACTACTTTATGTGAAGATCCCCCCGTAGTTAAATCCGTAACCGTTAAATTACTTAACTCGGCATCACTACCCGATACTATTACTTTTTTCCAATTTGCCATTTTATTTTATCCTTTATTATGTCGATGTATATGATAATCCATTCCATCGAGTGGCTGCTGTTATTAATGAAGCAGTTGATTCATGAGCTGAATCAAATGGATTTTGAAATAATGATGATCCAGTAACAGAATTTCCTAATATTCCATCTCCTGCCACATGTACTGTATATCCAGTACTTACTGAATTTGTTTTACCGATAAACATTGTGGAATAATATCCACCAGATGCTGGTTGTGTTAATGTGGCATCTAAAAATATATGTGATCCGGAGTCCATTCCGGAAACATCGAATACATTACCATCACCGGAATTATCCGGCGTCATTGCACTTGGAGATATTGATCCGGATAATCCATTTGATCCGGTCATTCCAGATGAACCTGATGCCCAATATAATGTTACTACTTTGGCTGGCCTATGGCCTAAACTAACTCCTGATCGATAACCTGGTAATACTAGATATTGAAAGTTAGTAGCATAATCAAATGATCCGCTAGCTACTACAGTATCATATGGAAATGTTATTATCTCACGTGGTGCAGAATACATTGCAGATCCAGTATCTAGGAATGATGCAGAAAATAAAGTTTCATTACCATCACCAAATACATTTGCATTTAATATAGTACGATAATATCCTGCAGATGATGTTTCTATACCATTACTCCCAGTCCATTGATAATTATAAAATTTACCAGAATCAATACGAGATTGTGAATATGTTGGTATGAATGGAAATAAATATGTTCCAGAATTAGATCCAGATGCATACGTTCTGATTATAAATGATGATGTATATTCTGGTTGATGAAATTCATTACCTGCGGCACCATCTACAAATGTGGATGCTGAATTTGCAAAAGACCATGTTGCTCCAGTTGCGGTTGGCGATTCATTATTAATAAATCGATTTAAATAACCAGATAAATTAGCAATACCAGAATATCCAAAATTATTAGAGCCTGAAATTTTTATATTATACGATCCGGTAAATGGTGTATCTTCTGTAAAAATTATAATCGGATCTGGTAATGTACTTAAACTGGTAGATATAGATGCACTTAATTGAGTATATAAAGATGCAGTTACTGATCTAGACATTGGTGCTTTTTCTAATTCAGTATTTATTTCTCGTAATAATCGATCTGCATATTTAGATTTTTTTATACGTATGTAATTTAATTTTTCATCTAACTTCACAATCATATGATCTGATGCATTTGCTGGTAGTGATATATCAGATTTTCTAAACCGTTTTGATTGATCGCCACGCTGTAGTTTAAAAGGCAGTCGTTGCCTAGTTTTAGGAAATCTTCTCCTAGCAGATAAATCTGCGGAACCTGTTAATTCTTCCCATGATCGAATATCGAATTTGCCTTTAAATTTCATATAACATAATCTTTTATATAAATATTACTAACTAGTTAAAAACCTAAATAAAAATGTCCCGATGCACTGTAAAACATTCCTCCGACGACAGCATTAGGAGTTGTATCAAATGCACCTAAAACAGTGACTCCTTGAAGGTTAATTACAAATTTACTATCGGTATCATCATCTAATTTAACAAGAAATAAATCTTGAGATCCATCTCCTTGAATTTGTATACGTGATGATGATACAATAGGAGAAAATAAATCAGTAGATGTTTCTAAACCGAAGTTAGGATCTGTTAATCCAATACCAACATTACCATCAGTGTAATTAATATCAGCACCAGTTTGATTCCAAAGCGAATCAGCTTGAAAATTTCGATTTGCTCGATTGACGGCGTCCGCGGCTGATAATACAATACTTAAATCATCTGTAACTTCTATTACTTTTGTTTCAGTTGTAGTAATTGTTACAGTATCTGTGTTAATATCTTTAACTTCTACTATAGTTAAATCTTCTGCAGGTAATGATATAGTACGAATTACTGTTGATTCTTGTATTGTTTGACTGTCAAGTGTAGATGAAATGTCAGCAACTGTTACAGATCCTACATTGGATAAATCTGTTACATCTATACTGAATATATCAACGTCGTTAATATCTATAGAATTTTGATTTTCTGTTACATCTACATTAACTGCCATATCATCTGGTTACATTTTTAGATAATTTAATACGTCCTTGTAATAATCTTGTAACCGCGCCGGCATTTTCTATTTCTAAATCATATACTGCTTGATCAAATGTATATAATGATGAGGATGTGGCATGAATATTTAACTCTATAGTACCTGTTGCTGCAGATCCAGTAGTAGGTAGTATACGTAAACTTCCGAGTTGTATATTATTAAAATCTGCAATTTTGATATCAGAATCGACTGATGATCTTATCTGCATACTTGCAGTATATCCATCAAGATTTACAACGTCTCCAGATGTATCTTTGTATGTGAACTGTTTAACTAGAGTTGCTCCTTGTTCTATCGTAAATGAGTATTGACCTGCTGCCATAGTATTTCCTTTTATATAAATATTGGAATGATATGATACAATGTGATTTTTGTTATATCGATATACGGCCAGAAGTTAATGAAATTTTTCCGGATGTATGGACGATGGGAAAGCCTGTAACAACTACAGCAGCAGTTGTTTCTGGATCATACTTCTTAAGTACTTCTTCTGCTTTATATGGATTCTTCACTTTTACTATGTTTTTAATACCATAAGAGCTTATTATCTTTTTCTTTTCATTGAAGGAGAATGGAGATTTAGGTAGTTGCACTTTATCAGATGTTGCAACGTATGCATCTTTGAATTTAGACTTCAACCATTTATATGCTTGAGCATGGTGTTTACCCATGGGTTGAAATCTGCCCGGGTAGATAGCAACTACAGTTGTTATATTAGAGTTAGCTTCGTTTATTATATTATTTGCTAACCACTTTCCTAATGTCATATTATTCTCCATAATAATAAATATCAATTCACCTTCACAGTACCTCTATCGTTCCATAATTGACCACTAGATAACCCCCTGGAGTCTGTAGGTAGGCTACTGCCATTTAAAGATGTAATAGTTGGTGTACTTCCATCAGCTCCATCAGCTCCATCAGAACCATCTGATCCTGCGGCACCTGTTGCGCCTCGTGCACCTGTTGCTCCTGTTGGGCCTGCTGCCCCCGTTGC
>Ga0208299_1000295_pt1 | contig 48007 bp, 54 predicted proteins | sample 15_taG_FD_184089 | JGI IMG/M metagenome (GOLD analysis project Ga0208299, IMG submission 184089) | Marine viral communities from the Subarctic Pacific Ocean - 15_ETSP_OMZ_AT15312 metaG (SPAdes) (version 2) | ecosystem: Environmental > Aquatic > Marine > Oceanic | place: Pacific Ocean | collected... | reverse complement strand
TTTTGTGCATTTGATGAAACACTGCTACCTATACTATTATGCTCATTTGCATTAGCACTATACTGAAATGATACTACAGGAGCACAATTGCCATCTACACCAGTGCTTTTAATAACAAGTTTGGCATCTGCTGTATCTGTAACACCAATACCAACGTTGCCTGTTGGGTTTAAGAGAATATCTGTGTTTGCTGTAGAAGTTTCTAAAGTTAATCCTTCTCTACCATCAATAGTAAAACCACTTGATGCATAAGAATGTATTTTATCTTCTTCATAGTAAGATACATTTGAACCATTTTGTACACCTATTATACCGCCAGACACAGATAACTTTGTCCCTGGTGCGCCACCAATACCTACGTTGCCAGAGGAGTCGATGCGCATGCGTTCTGTGCCGCCAGTATCTATAGCAATATGACCACCAGCTTGAATAGTCATATCACCATCTGTTTCAGTGCTAGAGCCTTGAACCACACCTATATGTGCTGCTCTAGTAAAGGCAGAGCCAGTATTTCCATACCATTCAAGCCTACCTAGAGTCGTGCCTGTAATGGTGTGGGTATTGCCTACGGTATCCTGCTTGCTGTGCCTAAATGCTAGGGTATTAACGTGACCGTGATTGGCGCTATAGACATCAAGGTTAACAGGGTTGTCAGTCGCTAACGTCACGACATCTAGCTTGCCTGATGGACTCGAAGTTCCAATACCCACGTTGCCATCATGAGTAATTCTTAATTTTTCACGCAAATCTGTACTCGCATTTTGTGTAAAAGTATAAAATGCCATTCCTGTGTAAGCACCATTATCAGCTTCTGTTACTGAGGCTATCCTACCACCAATATTTCCAGTATTGTTTACAGAAGTGTCATTAGAACCAAAGTCAAGTTGTGAATTTATTTCTCCAGTAGATGTTACTGTATTTTTTCCACCTTCAATTTTTAAAATTCCAGTAACGCTATCTGCAGCTTTTATATGTACAAGGCTCTCAGGCGAATCCGTACCAATACCCACGTTGCCGCCATTGAAGTAAGAGTCACCATTAGAACTAACTTTGGTTGTTAAAACATTTAAATTATCAATTAACTCTAAAACACCACTGTAGCCAACACTCATTAGTCTTGCTCTATCCCTTAGAGCGATGTTCCCGTCAGTTCCGTATTGAACACGAATAGCCGCATTGCCAGATGACCCTGATTCTTGTACTAAAGTCTCACCTTTGACAGTCAGCGGTGCGTCAGGCGAATCCGTACCAATACCCACGTTGCCTGATGAGTCGATGGACATTTTAACGTCAGTACCAGCAGACCCTTTAACAATATCCATGCCATAAGCGTTAGTTCCAGATGTGGCGTTTGACCTAAGTCTCCATGTACCCCCAGATGTAATATCTATTTCTGCTGAACTAGTACCGCCTGCAGTTTGTGCACGAATAGAGCCTTCTACGTCTAAAGTAGCTTGAGGGTCATCAGTACCAATACCCACGTTGCCTGTATCAGTAATCGTTAGTGCGGTAGTTCCACCATTCACTGCAAAACCATAACCGTGCTCTGCAACCATATAAGCATCAGCACCAGTTCCACCAGAGTAACCAACGGATGAAAGTCCTGTTGTCAAATAACCTTGTGTTGCGGCTGAACCACCATCACGACTAAATTTAGTTGTAGGGTAAGCAGAACCACCGCTGACATCTAATTTAGCGTCAGGGTCATCAGTACCAATACCTACGTTCCCTGATGAGTCTATGCGCATGCGTTCTGTTGCTTGCGTGCTAAATTGAAAAGCATTATTAGTGTTTAAATATCTTATTCTTCCAGCATCAGTATCACCAGCATCACCAAAATCTATACCTGCAATGCTTGAAGCTCCTGCTGTAACTCTTATTAAAGTATTTCCTGATGATAATAATTGTAATTTTTCTTCAGGATTATCAGTACCAATACCGACTTTGCCTGATGAGTCTATTCGCATGCGTTCTGTAGAACTATCACCTGATGCATTACCTGCGGAGGTATAGAATGCTAAGTTACCAGCATTGCCGCTTGAAGAAGTAAGTCCTTTAATTCCGGCCCAATTATAATTACCTGCATCCGGTGATACGGCAAACTTAATTCCTCCAATAGCTGTAGCATTTCCAGGGTTGTGAACCTTTGATACAAAATAGTTATCAGTAGGAGTTTGATCGTCTTCTAAGTAAATTCCGGCAGAAGTACCTGCAGCAACAACAGACGCTGGTGTGCCGGCAGATGCATTTTGTATATCCAGTTTAGCTTGAGGAGAAGTTGTTCCAATACCCACCTTATTCCCTTGATCTATTGAAACTGCATCTGAAGACGCAGTTTCATTTCTAATAACAAATGTTTCGTTGCTAGTTCCAAGACTAAAAGCTCTATCTACACCAGTTTCATCATTTAATGTTATTTTTGGATAAGACGAAGCGCTGAGATGAAGCAAAGAGGAAGGACTATTAGTACCGATGCCTACGTTGCCTGATGAGTCTATGCGCATGGCTTCTGTGTTGTTAGTATAAAACTGCCAGTATCCTGAACTAGAAGGCAAATAACGTAACGCTGTTTGAGAGTTTGTAGTATCAAAAAGCGACCATGAATTAGTACTACCGTTATCTTGGTCAAGATACATTGAATAAGTAATGCTGTTATTTTCTAGGTCTAATACTCTATGTTGCGTGCCTGTGTTTTTATCTAAGGCTAATGTTGCAGACGGACTAGTAGTACCAATACCTACGTTCCCTGATGAGTCTATGCGCATGCGTTCTGCATTAGACGCTCTTAAAATCAGAGCATTCGCAGAGTTGTCATAACGTATGCCGCCATCTGCCAAGTTAGTTGCGTTGCCTAGATTTAATGCGGCTACTGAAGATGCGCCTGCGGTAACAGCCGCTACAGTGTCGCCACTACCGCTTAGATGGAATGGGTAGCTAGGCGAACTAGTACCAATACCCACACGCCCTGATGAGTCTATGCGCATGCGTTCTAGGGCGTTAGTGTAAGAACGTATATCTCCTGCTTCTCTGTTTATAATGTATGAATCAAGACCATACTGGAAAACAGACATGCCATCGGTAGCCGTTGCCCCAGTAGTGCCATCAGTAAGGTGTAACTCTGCACCACTACCTGTAGCGTGGATATGTAAACTTGGTTGTGCGTAAGCACTGGTTGGACTGCTAGTACCAATACCCACGTTGCCTGATGAGTCGATGCGCATGGCTTCTGTGTTGTTGGTTTGGAAAATAATGTCCTTATCATCACGAAGATTCAGATATACATTTCCACCGCTATGCTGACCAATATCTATACCAGTATAAGATGAGTTATTAAATCTACCATAAGCAAAATTTGATGATGTTACATGTAACGCTTGAGAAGGGCCAGCAGTACCAATACCGACTTTGCCTGTATCAGTAATCGTTAGTGCGGTAGTTCCACCATTCACTGCAAAACCATAACCGTGCTCTGCAACCATATAAGCATCAGCACCAGTTCCACCAGAGTAACCAATGGATGAAAATCCTGTTGTCAAATAGCCTTGTGTCGCCGCTGAACCACCATCACGACTAAATTTAGTTGTAGGGTAAGCAGAACCACCAGCTACTTCTAAAGTAGCTTGAGGCGAACTCGTGCCAATACCCACGTTGCCTGTAAAAATCGCGTTTAGATTATCAGCAAAAGTAGCTATTGTAGTACCACCATTATTTTTAACTCTAAATGAACCACCGCTAACTCCCGTAATCGCATTAGATACAGTTATGTCTCCACCTGATACAGTTACATCTCCTGCAAAAGTTGCGTTACCAGTATCTGTTAAAGTTAAAGCATTACCAGTAGTACCTCCATTAAATAAGAAATCTTTACCAGCTGTAATATTAAATCCTAAATTTCCAGTTGCAGTTTGTCCAATACCTACATCGTTATATACACCACCTTGGTCTTGAAATTTTATTCTGTAAAAAGCATCGGTGTCCATATTACCATAAGTACTCTTAGAAAATAAAAGAGGAGCCGCTCCAGTTGATCCAGCTGTTAAATTCCCAGCAACATTTATTTTCTTATTAAAGTCCCACTCATTATTTGTGCCGTCATATGTAAGAGTAGCATCTGTATCAGATCCACAATCAATGGTAATACCAGCACCATTGGCCGCAGCTTTGTTAGTAGAACCGCTTGCAAGGACAATATTCTTATCATCAACAGTAACAGTGGTTGAATTAATTGTAGTTGTTGTACCATCTACTTGTAAGTTACCAGCGATAACTACTGTACCCGTGTCATCACCATGTGCTGCTGGGTCTATGGTAAATGTTGATGGCCCTCGTAGATATCCAGTTAAAGTTGTGTTGCCTGTCTTATCAACATACACCAGAGGCGCATCTACATTAGTACCACCAATGACAAAGTTATCCGTTGCGTCATCGTGTCCTATTGTGTACTGAGCAAGCCCTGCATTGAAGAATTTAATCTCTGTGTCTGAACCGCTTACCGCATCAAGCCTAATTCTCGTATCACCTGAACTTGCTTTTAAATCAAGGACTTCAGCAGGTGTGATACCAATACCCAAACGTTCAGTAGACGCATCCCAGAAGAACTTAGCCGTTGTGCCTGTGTCCTCGTAGAAGGAGATGTCTCCGTTGTGGTTAAATAAAGCCCTGCTTTTTGTATCAGTCTTTATTGTGAGGTCACCACCCCAAGACGAACTTCTTCCGACATTTATAACACTAGAACCTGTTGTGCCTGTGTGTGTCCAAGAGGCTTCTGTTGTTCCTGCGTTGTCAATATAGAAACCATCAGTGTGGTCTGTTTTTACACCGTCAGCAGTCACTGTGCCAGTAACGTCTATGCCTGATGAGGAAACAACAAGAGGTGTAGTGTCTAACGATGATGACCCAGATAATCTAAAGTTAATCACCTGACCGACAGTGTTGTGGTCAATGTATGCCGCACCAGCGGGTTTAAATCTAATGTTGTTTTCAGCAATAATTGTGTCGTTAGTGCCAACTGTAATGTTGCCAGTAACGTCTATGCCTGTGGAGGTGGTTTCTAGTTTAGCTGAGTTGTCGTGGTATAGCCTAACTTGTCCGTGTTCAATACAGGTCATATAGTTTTCACCAGATGATGACCAAAGCCTTAGATTAGTACCTTGAAGTCTTAACTCACCCATACCCACGTCAGAAATTCTACTGTTAGAACCATCGTGATATATCTGTAGGTCATCACTAGCACCGAACGTAGCCTTAGCATTATCAGCAAAGTTAAGAGCTTCAGCACTAGCATCCCACGTTAACTTAGCCGTTGTGCCTGTGTCCTCATAGAAGGAGATGTCTCCGTTGGCATCAAATAAAGCTGTTTTAGCTGCGCTGCTTCCTCGTGCGATTAGTGTTGCATCTACTCCGCCTGTACTTGAACTGTCGTTTGTATCAGACACAAGAACTATGGCGTTACCATTTTTAAACTCAAAAGCATTTCCGCTAATAGTGTCTCCAGTTGTAATAATCCCGTTAATAGTACCATTAGATGTTGGAATTAAAATCTGGTCGCCTTCTGAACTAAGTGTCAAACCATCCATCGTGGCTGTGCCATTAACGTCTATGCCTGTAGAGGTTGTTTCTAGTTTGCCAAAACCGTTGTGAAATAACTTTGCCGAACCCCCTGTAGTAAACCTAGCCATAGCGTTTGAATTGGCGTTGTCCTGTATGCGAACCTCAGTACCATTAGAGCCTAAATATAAAGAGCCTGTACCCGACTCATTAACAAAGCTATTTGTACCGCTATGATAAATCTGTAGGTCATTAGAAGCACCAAACGTAGCCTTAGCGCTATCAGCAAAGTTAAGAGCTTCAGCACTAGCATCCCACGTTAGTTTTGCAGTTGTGCCTGTGTCCTCGTAGAAGGAGATGTCTCCGTTGTTGGCAAAATTTACTCTGTTGACAGGGCTTGCCACACCGCTTTTGATGTATAAATCTGGGTCGGTTGCGTCCATCCTAACTGTCCAGCCAGCTACGTCATTAACATACGTTAACTTTCCAGACGTACCATTGACTCTAGCATCCCCATCAACACTAAGCCCATCCATCGAGGCTGTGCCTGTAACGTCTAATCCTGCTGAATCAAACCTACCTGCCTCTGACCCATCAACTTCAAATCTTAAACCCACTCCGCTTGAGTGGATTTTATTAGTCGTGTCATTGTCAGTTAAAACGAGCGTTGCAGTATCGTCCGTAGATTGGAAAGTCGCTACTGCATTTAATGTTCCAGAATTAACAGCAAGCCCACCCATATTGGCTGTGCCTGATAGGTGTAGGTGTTTGAAGCGTGTAGTGGTAGTTCCTAAATTTAAAGCAGCATCATTGCTCGCCCCTGCTGGCGTTGACGGGTAAATTTCAGTTGAACCGAAAGCTATACCTGAGTGACTACTATTGCCTGATATAAATAAATTATCGTTAAAGGCAACACCAATACTACCTACGGATGTGCCGTCTTTTTGGAAGATTGCAATGTCGCCATCAGAAGTCTGACGATTAGCAAGTAAAGGGCTTCCAGAAGACATAGTAGCGTTTATGCGACCGTCTGATTTAAGTTCTGCACCTACAGTGTCTTTTGAAGCACTAATCTTACCCACCAACACGTTGCCTGAGAATACTGATGAGCCGGTGCTATCTACCGTGAGCGCACCATCAATCTGTAAGTCGCCGGTGTTGGACACAGAGGCAACTTCAGCACCCGCATCATTATTGAATGACAGGCTGGGGTTGGTTGCCGCGTTCACCGATAATGAAAAATCAGCATTGGTAGCATCTGCTGTAGTGTCGTCACCATAAAATCTTAAAAACTTACCGACGTGTGTCGCACCAGAGGCATCTGTGATTGGTATCACACCCCAGTGGTTGCCTGATAGGAATGTATCATAGCCATCTAATGAAGCAGCATCACCACCGTCGGTAGATATTTCTACCCATGACCGTGTGCCCGAGCCATTGTCCGATAAGACATAGCCTGCATTTGTATTACTGGGTAATGCTGGCTCGAAATCATTAGGGTCAAGGCTGGTAATATCAATCCAATTGGCTGCACCGTCCGTTACATCAGAAGCAATATACGCTTTATCGTTTGTAGTATCTACCCATAGCGAGCCAACTACATAACCAAGAGTTGTATCATCAGTTGCTGATGTAGGAGCTGTAGTTGCTGATAGATTACCCTTTAAATTAAATAATTCATTTTCTGTAAAATCTGCTTTGATTCCAGCATCAGTAAGAGTTCCATTTATCCAATCAGCAGTACCGTCCCAATATAGAACATCGCCTATACTCGGAGAAGCATCAATAATGGTATCTGTTAAACCTGTAAGAGTATCCGTATCCGTAGCAGTACTATTAATTGTGAATGTATTTCCAGAATTAGTAATAGAAATATCTGTTCCATTTTCCAGAGTAACTATTTCGCCAGTTGATATTACTTCCTGCGAGCCAGCATTTGCTCTGATGTTCCAACCGCCGTATAAATCATAAGACGTTGAAAGGTCCACTACACCAGTTTGGGTGTCTACGGATATAACACCAGGACTTGCACTTAGTTCCACCCAGTCGCCGGGTGACGCCTCACTAGTCCAGGCTGTAGTGCCTGGCTGAGCAAGTATGAAAACTTTGCTCAGGTCTGTCCTGATACATATGTCGCCAGTCTGGGCTGTCAGGCCAGTATGCGCCGTATCATTCGCCGCCGTTAGTGTCTCAGATATACCCAATGGTGGTAAATATATGCTCGGCAACACTCCGCCTACTAGTTGTACTATGCCCGATGTTGTATCTGAGTCATCTAACATACTAACATCGAGTACTGCATTTGTCCCTTGAGTAATATTACCAGCAACATCCAGATTATTTGCAATATCAATATCACCAGTACTTCTAGTGATTTTGAATACGTTTGAGGGTGCTCCAGAATCAGGATAACTATTGATTATAAAATCAGAGCCTACATCACTTCCAGATTCTGTAGAAGAATCTTTACCAAATATCCACCTGCTAGCATCATTATTTCTTAATCTTATATAAGAACTATTCCCAGTATCAGAATTAATATTAAATATACTAGAAATTCCAGAGACATGCAATTCTAAACTATTAGTGAATGTTTTATTTCCGTTAATAGTTTCTTCTAAATTTCCAGTCTTATGTACAACAGATGCATCAGATGGTGAATCAATAATACCATAACCAGCAATAGTATTAGGTGTATCAGTGAGTGAACCAAATGAATGAGTATGACTTGCTGTGGCAAGATTTAATTCAGATAAGCTTTTATTTTCCCAAATATTTTCACTTGTAGAATATAATATTTTATCGGTAGTTGTTCCAGTAATAACTACATCATCTAAATCATTCAGATACTGTACAGCACCTGTTTGTAAACTAACCCAAGACCGAGTGCCAGCACCATCATCTGAAAGGACATAACCTGGGTCAGTATTGGCTGGTAAAGCCGGCTCATGCCCTGATGTCAAATTATCTATCTCACTTTTTGAATACGTATCTACGAAAAGCGTTCCTCTAATTGCGACTATGTCAATCGCATCACCATCTGAAGAAACAGGATCAGTCAATTCAATATACGAACCTGATGTTATATCAACATCATCGCCATTGATTATTTTTAATCCTTGATAATATACAGATGCCTGGCCAGGGTTATATCCATTACTAATTGTAAAGATAGTATCGCCAGTAGTAGTATTGGTATATGATTGTCTTACAATACTAGCATTAGATAATGAGATATGATGCATAGCTTCAATCTCAATTATATCTCCATCAGAAGTAATAGGCTCAGCTAAAACGATTTCAGTTCCCGATGTAACTATTACATCATCACCATTTACTAGTTTCAAGCCTTGATAAAATACTGATATGTCACCAGGCGAATAACCACTAGCAATAGTAAAAGTAGTTTCGCCATTGGTTGTGTTTGTGAAGGTCTGTCTGGATACTAGAGCATTCTCTGAAGTTTCTCCAATGCCTAGTAATTTAATACCAACAAAGTCTATTATATCTCCATCAGAAGTAACAGGATTAGTTAAAACGATTTCAGTTCCAGACGAAACATCTACATCATCTACATTGATTAATTTTCTTCCTTGATACCAAACCGAAGCTTGCTCAGGAATATAACCATCAGTGATAGTAAAAGTTGTCTGTCCTGCAGTGGTTGATGCAAAGGTTTGCCGGATGGCTTTTGCATCTAATGAATCGACACCTGCGACTGTATCATTCAATAAATCTAATTCACGAATGATTCCGTCATCGCCAAGGACGAGTGGTTTTCTTTCTGCCATTATGACCTCACTATTGGATTGACTGGATCAAATGATAATGAAGTTGTTGAGATAGCCCTACCAAGCAATTGTATAGTTACTTGAGAGCCCGTAGGTGGGCTATCAGTAATAGAACCTGCAATGAGACTTAAAAAATATTGAGCCCCTACAGTTAATCCAGTGAGTGATGTATTCATTCCACCTAAATATACTATACATATGTCGCCGGCAGAATAATCCGCTTTGACAAATCCATCAGCAAATAATTCTCCCGATGCAGAAGCCAATTGTATCTTTGGCGTTCCAGCATCATTATATATATTTATAAACTCACCACCAATGACATCCTCATTAGTTTCCAATGTAATATAGCCACCTGCTGAGATAGCAATAGATGCATCTAATTGTCCATTTTCATCTAGAGCAACTATATCACCAGCATTTGCAACCCCTGTTGAAATAACAGTTGCTTCTTGTTCTTCTAATTGATTAGTTCCATCTTCAAGATAAAGATATGAATCTGCCATTATTCACCCCATTCAACAGATTCTACACAATGATTCTTATCGAATATATTGAATATTCTACATAACCAATTGCATACTTTACCTCTATCTGAATTTCCAAATAGATGCTCTGGGTTTACTGGTAATATCCAATTAAATATTGGGCCCAAGGAAACATTTAAGAATTGTTCTATGCTGATTGATAATTTCCAAAAATAACCCGCGAATTTTTTCATCATTGTGAGTACCACTCCTTAAGTGAAATTAATTTCTTAGTTATATAATGTCCGATTGAGCCAGATGTAGTCAATTCCGATGTAGGCTTTTCCCATACACCACCAGGTATATCTTGTACTAGTGTGTTACTATTTAGTACTGCTGCGAGCTCAGTTGCTAATTCTGTTCTTACTTGAGTTGCAATTCCTGCTTCAAATGCTGCCAGTTCAAATTGTCTAGCAAAATGCAAATAACTCATAGCTCCTTCTGGTGCTAGGTTGTTTGGTAATAATTTTAATAGCGCATTTTGACCAGCAGCCGATAAGACTTGCCATTTGTTATCATAGTATCTAATTGCTGTGTAACATATGCCAATTGTAAAGGCGTTCCTGTCATAATAATTTTCCCTATTTTTAAAGATTATATTCTTTATATTTATAACAATTATTTTTAGCAGAGCCTAAAGATTAGTATCTATTATAGGTGTTAGTGTTCCAGTTCCTCGCCATTCTAGGCGCTCTGTAGTACGAGAGTTAAAAGTAATACCTATGGCAGTTAGTTCTAGATCAGTTGAGCCGGTAGAGTGTTACTACACGAATACCTAAAGGCCAATCTTCTACTTCTGTATCTTCTAACTGAGTATCTAAGTCAGACTGTATATGCTAGAACAATATCAATTTCAGATACTGAAAATACTAAATCAAATGGTTCCTGTACAACTAATGCTAAATCAAAAGGATCAGCAACGCTTAAAGTCAAATCAAAAGGTTCATCAACACTTAAAGTCAAATCATTACTATCTACTAACTGAAGATTTAGAATTTCAGCATCATTAATTATAATATTTATAATATCCTCAAGACATTCTATTTGTATATCTTCATTCACTATAATCTCCTAGGCTGGATCTGCTATCTCACGATTATGTGCGCCTAAAGACGCCGAACCACCAGATATTAGTGCCTGCGCGGGCTCTGACAAATTGCTGGTCATTGCCATCATAGGTGTACATCAGGCAACCTCGCTGAATACTGGCTTCCTGAACTCAGCGATAACAGATGGGCCATTAACTCTTAATTGTTCACGAAACCGTACAGGAGAAGGCACACCACTTTCTGTGTTCACATCGATCAGGAAGGGTCCAACGATCAGCTGATCAGCGACTGAACGTTGACCTTGTGCTTCAAGTTGCTCGGCTGAACAACAATTATCTGAAACGCTGGCCATAGCAATATAAGGTGACCAATCACCTTTTGGGGTCAGGAATACTACTCCGCCACTACGGAGATCGTTTGCAGTTAATACTTGTTTAGTCATTTGCTTATTCTCATTTTTACAGTTGGAACATTGGTTTTTTTAGTTATACTGCTACAACTAAATCAATAGTATTACCGATTGGCTCATATGTTCTAGCTATAGGATCTGTTCTAATCACATCACCAACATCAATAGTAGTTGATGCTTCCGTTGTTGTTGCGCCAACGACAAACCCAGCATTTACTAATACTGTTCCTGCGGCGGCTTCGGTTATTGCTGATACATCTGGAATGTGATCGTGTGGTACGTCTACTCTAGTTACACCATATAATACTTTTAATTTTCCAATTTCTAGAGTTGCAACATCAGGCGGATTGCCAACAATGACTCGCTGGATATCATAATGATAATTACCTTCTTCTATAAATTGATTAGTATCGTCAGATGTAAGCACACCAATGCCTGTCCCCGCAATTGAATTTGCATCATTGGGCATGACAAATACTTTTTGGAGTATAGCATCACCATCAGAATCTTCTTTATCCCACTTGAAAGTAACATATATTTCCCAGCCGGAAATGTCGATAGCTGAAGAGTCTGATTCTTTTGTTATTGCAAAGTTTAGCGTTTTGGTATCGCCGATGTAAAAATCGTTTATTGGCATTATATCATCCTAAATTGTATTTAGGAATATTTATAATACCAATTACCTCGATTAGTTTAGAAAAACTCTGATACTTGTGGGGCAGGGATAACTGTTCTGGACTCAGATTTGTTATTGTGTAAATCATGTACTACATAATCACTGGTCGTATTATCATACTTACCTTTCAAATAATCTAATATACCATGAGTCATATCTTCTGCAGTATTGACTGGAACATTTTGACAAATGTGATTTGTATTCTTTTTAGGATTCAATAATTCAAAATCATCGGGCATTCCCATGATATGTAAACCTTCACGATATGTCAGATATCTATCTTCAGTAGGATGAGTCCAAGCTTGTGGTGCAGCTCCTACGAATGCTCCAGTAAAATGGCCCATGATAGTAGTAGAATATGCCCAGTAATTTTTATCATCATCCAACTTCTTCTGAATAGCGGCACAACGTTTAGATTGCTTTTCGTAGTCATTAGCTGCTAGCCACTCAGATGCTGCAGGAAAGCCACCTGGTGTTTCTTCGATTAGTGCCAATACAGTTTCTGTATCATTTACTGATTTGCAATAATCAGGATAGCTCATCTGATGGGCATGTAATAGATATTTTAAATATGGATCATCCGTTGGCTTATCTGCTTTTGCATGAATCAACATTGACATTGGGTCATCTGAATCAATAGTAACCTCAGATATTAACTCCGAATAAGATTTAGTATCCCGTGTAGGAATATTCAGATGCGGCACATAGTCCTCTTTGAAGAAAAAATAAAATGTGCGAGCCCGTTTCTGTGGATTCCCGTGTAGCCGGCTGCTTGTCTTAATAAGCAGGAACGAGTATCCATACTTCGTGCCAATGTCTTTAAGGGCGTTAGCAACCTTCCTACCCTTGTTAGTGGCCAGGGCTGGGGCGTTCTCTCCCCATAACACTTTTGGCTTGACATGTTCTAGGACATATTCAGATGAAGTGTACATCCAATCATTCGTTGCAGAGTCTGCATGTGAACTAGCTGATAATCCAGATAGACCCGCACATGGGCATACTGAATTTACAAAATCAACTGATTCTTCTAGGTTTGGTATTACTGCATCCTTACCATCAATGACATGGTATTCTCCAGTCCAATCTTTTTTATCTCGTAGATAATTAATATAATGAGAATCATTAGCACCAAAGGCCTCATATGTTAAAACATATTCTGGCAATTGTCCACCCATTGCATTCATTATTCCAATTGACTCACCACCAATAAGTGGTATCATCGTTGCATATTTTATATCATTCATTTTCAATCCTTGGTTCAAGTCGTCTATCACATGTTTTTACATTAGGGTTAATTGCTAAATCACGAATAACAATTGGATCTATCCATTCGCCAGCATGATTAACATCAATAATTATTTTATTTTCTATATTAGATTTATGAAATGCAGAAATGAACATATCTTGTTCTGCATTTCTAGCTTCAAAATCAAATGATAATCCATCATCCTGTATAAAAGAAAAATCAGAAGTTACTAATAATATCAATCTAACATCGGCATCTTCAATTATATTTTCCATCAGAAAAACATAATCGCCAGAGTAATCGCGATATAATGGGCCGTATACACATTCACCAAGATGGAACCTATCAAATATAGTTGGTACATTGGTTTGTCTTAAATGCTGGAATCCATTATAAAAAGATTGTAGCTGATATCGTCTAAGAATTTCATAATCCAAAACTTTAGTTTCAATCTGTGGAAATTCTTCCATATAGTTATTTTTGATCTTTTGAGAAAACATAGGTCGCTCAAAATGTTGAATCATGTATGGGCCATTTAATTGCTGGATGCCATCTATTAATGTACCCTTACCTAAATTATCTACACCCTCTATTATATAGTGTGTCATTATATTAATTATCCTCAATTTTAGTTGGTATTTGTTTGCAATTCTTTTTTCCAAGGCCATGATATTTTTTTAATTTATATGGGCCTTCACGTTTCTGACAATGTATGCAATATAATTCTATTTTATTAGATGGTGCTTTTCCAATATGTGCCTCACTAATTTTCCGTCTTGCTTCGTTACTATGGGTATTACCATACATTGGATTCTTTTGACCTAGCATATTTTCAGATTGTTTTGGTCGTTTTTGTCCAATTAATTTTTTATTCTCTCGTATTCTAACTTCTTTTGCATTCTGTCGTCGCTCAGGTGTCCATTTATCTTTCATTGTTTTTTTAGTTTCATCACTATGTGAAAACCCAACCTTCCATCCATGAGATCCACCGATTGCATTATTCCACCCGATTCCTTTCTTTGGTCTATAATTTAATTCTAATTTGAAGCAATCGCCCCTATCACCATAAAATAATTCTTTAATTTTTAATGAATCACTATTTGGTATATTTTCATTTAACCTTTTATGTGCAGAGAATCTTTGAACAATGTCTTGAGATACTCCAACATATCCATCTGTATATACATCATTACAACTATCATCATATATCCAATAAACATAAGATTTAATCATTTTATTTACCTCTATGAATATTTATAATAGTGAAGGTTTATGAATGATTTACTATCGCCTATTTCCATTTTCCAGTGTAGTCTGATTTTTTAATCCATTCACCAGTTTTATTCCAATGATCAAGCAGATAAAATTGTCGGTCATATACATGGATTGACCCCACATTCCAGATAATATTACCTCGATCTATTCTTTCTTTTACTCTTAATCCTGCATTGTAATCTTGTATTAATTCATCTAATACAAAATCTTGCCAGGCGAAGTCGTTGCGGAAGCCTGCCCATGCGTCGTTACTTCTCATGTTCACTACTGCATGCATCTTATTATTGCGAATGAGATATTGTACAGCATTTGTACACATAAAATCTGACATACCATCTATTTTATAATCTGTTTGCATAGAGGGCCTAGTATAAATCATTATGGCACGACGAGTATCAGAACTATTAATTAATGATTTTAAACAATGGTCATATTGATTGCCATTTTCTTCTGACCATATGCACCAACCATAATTAGAATTGATTCTTCCATGATTAGAAGATATCTGTTTCCAAATCGCTGGAGTTTCACCTTGTATATCATTTACATATAAAGACATAGATTCATACCAATTGATTTCTCTATTGATATATTCTGAATTTGGTAGACCGATGATAGAATCTTCATCGGCTATAAAGGATTGTCCTATTAGTTCAATAGTCTTTACTCCAGATTTATCTGTAATAAAGTTCTCTTGCTCTAATTCATTCACCAACCTATTGCGAATGTTGTGTACATTCATCATAAAATTCAACCTCAAAAGTAAAAAGATAATAACATTATATCATAAAAATGGGGGCTTGTAAACCCCTTCTTATTATTATTGCATATCATAAAAATGGGGGCTTGTAAACCCTTCTTATTATTATTGCATATCTTCCCAATATGCGCCTATTGTCAGATCTAATGTATGGCATTCACTAGCAGCCTCTGCAGCAACGGCATTAGCATAAGTGTTCGGGAAAAAATGAACCTCCATCTGCCATTCAGATGCATTATATCCTATATCAGTATATGATCTTACCCATCTTGTACCATCGACCAAATTAGCAACTCCAACATTATATGGTGCATTTTGATCAGTATCAATATCGCTAGCATTATCCCATCCACCCATATATTGATCTCCAGTAGGATCAATAGCAATTGTATCCACTTGAACTTTATAATCACTACCTGTAGCTCCAGAGCCACCATTGTTTGGTGCATCTGTATGCCAATATCCATAAGTTGTATAAGAATTTATCCAATCTCTACCTGGTAGACCTGTACCGCCCAGCAGAGTGGCTTGTTCTCCAACTGCTTCTGCTAGTAGCTCAACATTACCATTTGCATAGATATAAAAAGTTAATTGTGTACTAGTTACATTATACCCAAATGCATTTGTACTAGCGGTGCAAATTCCACTCCAGCCATCCATTGGTTGAGCATTTGGCCATACTTGCTTATATATACCAGACCCAGTTTTCATCCATGCAGCTGATACATTTTTATATACACCAGCACCAGTTTTTATTACCATTGCTGACATATCTTTATATACACCAGACCCAGTTTTTATTGTAAGATTCTTTGCCATTATTAATTATGCTTCATGTTGATAATAGATTGCACCAACTGGGGCACCTGAAAGCTCAGTCGAGTGTGCTGCTGTGCCATAATAGTCGCTATGGTGAGCAACAGATGAGCCGGTCGCCATTATGATATTGCCCTCAGCCTGAAATGGTGCTTGGCAATACCAATAGCCATTTGTAGGTGTACCAGTAACATGGTCATAACCAAATCGCAATGCTGAATACTCAGAGCCACCCGTTGTTGGTACTAGAGCAAAATCACCGCCTGCTATGTATTCTATGCCAACCACCTCGTCGTCACCTGCCGTTGGGTCTCTGAACAAAACCATCGGTGTGCCAGCAGTAGCTGACCATTCATGCTGGCCGTCCCATGTGTAGGCGCTGGATGACGAATCGCCAGTGGCAGATAGTAACCCTGTGTGACTATGCCCTGCGCCATTGATCGTGATGTCCAAATTTTGGTCGGCGGTACCATCTAGGTTTACGCTGCCCATGGCTGAGTTGCCATTGCCTGCGTCTCTGACCGACACCGTGCGGGCTGTTGTCCACTTCGGTGCGGATACGATAGCAAAATCCAGATCGTATGGATCGCCCGTTGTGCCGGTTCCACTACCCTTTGTGATCGACAAATCTGCAGTGGTTGTATATTTAATAAAATCTGAATCACTAACAACCCAATCAGCATCTGAATCGTCTCTTAGTGTGAATGTGCTCATGCCACCACCAGAAGCACCATTGGCAGCTGCCGTAACCCTGCCATATGCATCGACAGTTATGTCGGCGTTGGTATATGCTGCTGCGCTTACACCACTGGCTGGTAATCTTGCTGCATCGAAAGTATCTGACGTTATGCTATTGGCTGAGTGTGTGTGGTTGCCCTCAGACACTGTGCCTGCTGTTATGCCCAGTGCTAAGTTGAAGCCCGTATTCGGTGAGCCAATCAACGGATGATAATCACCATCGTGGTTATGATTGCCAATGGCTACGTCTGATGCTGTTGCTCCAGTTGGCAAATATGCAAATGGAACTTCACCTGCATTAATGTCTGCTCCACTATGATTATGAGATACTACTCCTGCAGCTTCCAATACAGAAATAGCACCAATCATAGAATTGATGCTTTCTCTCATTACTTTAAATGAATCGACCGTTGGGTCTAATAATGCTGGATATGCTGGCATTTCGTTTCCTTTATATGTTTATTGACTAGATTCTCTAATCTTGTTATTCGTTTTTCTAGCCTCTGAATATATTTATCTTTGGCATTTACTTCCTTTTTTCTGGGCCTATTATTAAAAACTATAGCCCCAGAATCATTATCCCTTACTGCATCAAGTCCTTCTACTTTCATTTAGTATACCGCGATTCCTCGCAATGCTTTAATCTTTGGTACATCATAAGCATTTGCTGCTGTCATATCAATTTTAATACTAAATGAATCGAATTCTGATTCAATAGTTTTCTCTGGAATATATTCATATTGTATGAATTGGCTTTCAGCATCTAAATCAGTTGCATCTGTATTTGCAAGCTTCATTGCTTGCCATTCTACGTCATCAGCAGTCAGATATGTATTGTTACCTGAGCATGAAACTGAAATCACTTCATCCCAATCTGAATTTACAGAAGATGGTTCTGAGTTTGTATTTGTTCCAGTACCAGCTACAGTAGATTCCCATATTTTACCAGTCACTGTATTATATACTCTATCACCGAAGCTATAATTTGCTCCAGAGCTCCAAGAAGTAATAATTTGATTTTCTAAATTTTCCTCTGGAGATACAAATAATTGGTTAGTAGTATTAAATACTGTTATATCAGTAGCAGATTTAAAATATATACTCCCGAAAGTTCCAGTAGTATTACTATCACCCAATTCATTATATCCAGTAATTATACATTGTCCCTGATATGATACAATAGATGAACCATCATACTCATAAATGTTAACAACCATACCAATCAATTCTTCTTTCTTAATATCATTGCCGATAGTAGAAGGAGTATCAGATGGGCCACCGATATATTGATACGTTGGAGTATATGATTTTGTTTTGATATAAACATCTATATCTGCACCAACTGGCTTATATGCTTCCACTAGCACTTTAATATCATCGGATTGATTTATTAAATTTACTGTTTGGGAAATATATGTCCCAGCATTTCCACTAATTAAAGTATTCAATTTAGTATATACTGATATTCTATCTTTATCAATTACTGGAGATAAATTAGTATTTGATGTATTACACACTGCAGTAGTAATTAATGAACTTGTATTGCTAGCATCAATCAACCCAGAGGCAAAATCATAATTCTCAAATGGAATAATTGGAGTCTCTGTTCCAAGATGAGTAAATGACCAATCTGTACTAGTCTCAGCAAGATTCATATCAGCAATATTAAAGTTCAAACTAGTAGCAGTTATATCGGAAGCATTATTATTATTAAGTACGACACTTCCGGTAGAACCAAACACTGCCTTATTGACTATAAATTTCATATCAGACATTTGATCTGCTGTCCAAGTTGTAGCATTTTGTGACTTGAATAAAGAACCAAGATATGGTTGTCTTGCAATTCCAATTCCGCTATCAACATCTGCTTCGCCTAGAGTAGAAATCCAAGCCTCATAGTTATCAGAATCTGTTCTTACTACAAATGCATATTCAGTAAATTCTTCACAATAAATTGGATCACCAAATGTAAATTTAGTTGATATTGCTGCAGTTGATGAAGTATTAACAGATGCTGCCTGAACAGTCACATGTGAGAGAGGAACAATCCTATCTGTAGGAGTTCCATTTTCCATTTCAACAATATACAGAGATACTGGCATTGTATTATCTTTGGTCCTGAAATATAATTCCACAGATGTTATATATGCTCCACCTTCGTCAGCACACATAAATGACTGAGCGATTGGATCTTTCCAACCGCGTCTGCGGAGATTTAATCTGCGTCTTACTGGTCTTGCTGGTACAACAGGAGGCCTTCTTTCGGGTACCGTTGTTCTAGTTTCAGTTACATTCCGTATTGATGTTATTGTTTTTTGTTTTGTAATCAGCTGACCCGCTGCTGTGTATAAAGCAGAGCAACCCGTAGAGCCATGTGTATCATCATATAGCTCAAACGATTGTGTTCCTGTTGGTACACCAGTTGGAATTGAAAATGTTCCAGTTAAAGAACCAGATGCTGAAACAGTATCATTGGAAAGAGTAACATCTTTACCAGCAAATCTGCCAGACATCTCAATACCCGGGCGTAGTCCCTCTGCAGTAAACGTTATCGTCTTTTGTCGCATATAAGGAATCATTGATTTGTCAATAACGCGGTCTTTAATAGTCACAGATGTTGTACTGGTACGCGTAGTCATAACCCTATCAGGAACTAGGCTCTGTTCTGGAACTACATTTGACCTATTTAATACTTGTATTGGCTCAGGCGTCGGAGTAATTCTAGGTACTACAAATCCGCGCCGGAATATTGTACCAGTATTAAAATTTGTGAAATTTATTGCCATTGTTATTTCCTATTATTTAAATCGTAACATGTCTCTGCTGAATCTTAAGCCACCGCCGCCACCAGTTCTGATGGTAGGTGATACTGGGCCTGTTGTAGCAATCGGAGTAATTGTTGGTCTACGAATACCTATCCATCGTGATGGTATGGCTTCTACTTCTTGTTCTGGTAAAGGAACTTCAACTGTAGTACCAGGCACATTTATTATTTTTACACTTGTTTTATTATTAACAATGTTTGGTGCTTGGGTTGTATCAATCCAATTATCAATACTCGGAGATAATTTAACTGTGCCATTCCATTGATAGAATAGGAACGGATTAACATTTACACTTCCTGATGCTTGAGCATTTGTAGCCATTGCTGTTTCTGTATATGCAAGAGTAATAGTATTCTCATTCTCTACCATTCCTGTAAGAGTACCAACTGACATATCATAAAAATCAGAAGTAAATGGAGTACAACCATGGCCTTTAGTAGAATCAATTCTCATTCTATAATCTACATCGCTTGTACTATGAGTATCATAACTCATAAATGAATCTACGAAAATTCCTGATTTGAATTTGTCATAACCTTGGTTATCTAATATTATCATATCAGATGCAGATTTTTCTAATAAGCTAAGTGCTGAATACTCTTCAACAGCTTCTAGTCGCTTTTCGATATCTCCAATGTCGCGCATCGTATAGCGTCGGTTATCAATCGCTTCTTGATATACTTCATCGCGAGTATATGTATATGGCTGATGTGTCAATATATATAATACCATTGCTCCATCAATATCTTCTGGTAGTTCTGGATTCAATGAAGATATACCCTCAGTTACTCCTAAGTCTCCGCTAGTTGATATCCAAACCTTATCCATTCTTGAAAGGTAATATTCTATATCAGATTGTACCTTTGTGTTTGGAATTGGAAATTCAGCTAGACCTGAACCAATTGAGCCCAAATCTTCTTTCTTTAATCTAAAATCTAAACAATTAGTTAGATCATAATAATGAGTTCCATTTTCAGTTGTATAAATTGGAATATAATCAAACTCTGCTGCTGGATAAGAATTAGGCCCAAAGCATTTATTAGTAGCATTTGAATTATGTTCATAGTATTCGTATGTTACATCATAGTTTGTTCCAAGAACATCATTTTCATCATTCATTGATGCTCTAAGTGTTGGTAAATCCAAATTTACAAATCCAAGATAATCATAGAAATAATCTCGCTGGCCACTGTCGAATCCTGACTGGAATACTTCTTTCAATCCAGCAGCATCTAATGGGCTTGGTCCACCTGTGTTTGATTGTTGAATTACTGATTGAACTCTAATGCCATCTGCTCTATTAGTAGCATTTGTTATCCTGTCTCCAATTATCGCAGTAGCCAAAGTACAGGGATATAATGAGTCTGCAGGAACATCTGCAGGATCAATCCAAATTCTTTCCGTTACTATTGTTTTTGTTTTTGTTCTGAAACTGAAATTTTGCTTTTGAGCTTTTGCTGTAACCTGTACTGCTATGCCTTCGCCCCATCTGCCGTCGCCATCAGAACGAGATATAACAATAGATGAAAGAGTTACTTGCATATTCCATGATTGTACTGATGGGTCATTTATATCAAATCTATCAGCAACAGTCTGGACACTTAATACTTCATCAAATGTTGTCCCAGCAGGCGGTACAATAGTTATGCTGCCGCCAGATATACTTGCTTCATAGTTCTTTGTGAAATAATATGAAGTTTCAACTTCTTCAAATGATTTAGTTACATCATAACCAAAATTAACAATAGGTGAAGTTGCTGTACCCTCAAGAACTGCTACGCCATTTGTTAATTTAAGATTAGCATAATTTGTTGCAGTGTCATTTGATTTTACTACAGAGGCAGAAGATATTGCAGAAGAGTTTGAAATCTCTGTAAGATATAATCTTATATTATCCCCATATTGAGAAGCGTGCATTACTCTTGCGGTTGATAATACTGCTCCGCCACCAGCTGCAAAGAAATCTACTAACTCTCCAGCTTGGAAATCAAGCATCTTTCCGCCAGCATCATTAGTATCAGTAATATCATCAAAGCCTACTGTTACATATTGACCATAAGATGCTAATCGTTGACCATTATTTTCAATTAATGTATCTCTTGATTTATTAATATCTAAGCTGATCACATCTTGTTGATCTACTTCATATCCCTTTACATATGCTAAGCCAGGTTGAAGATTTAATGTTAATTTTGTAGAATCACTATCATGATTTTCAATCAACATTGGAAAATTACTTACTGTATAATCACCAGATTCATCGAACGTTCTGCGCGCAAGTAAATCTAATATTTCGCCATACTCTACTTTATCTGTAGATTTAATAATTGCATTATCTTCTACTACCATGTATTCTACGAAATTTGTTGGCAGAGTATTTAATAATCCGTATGTATCTGCTCCAGAAATTGGAGTGATTGTTCCAAGACCATCGCCACCTTCCTGCCATGACGTCAAAGTCAAATCAATATTGTATCTGTCAGCACCCGGCGAAGTTTCATTTGAGAAACCTGCAGCAGGGTCACCAAGGGTACCATCACCTGCGATTGTTATTACTGTCTCTGATTTTACAAAGCCGATATGGTAGTGGCCAGTGTTATCATGGTCTACTACTATGGTCTGCGGATTTACTACAACAAACCTATCAGAGGTATAGATGATCCCTGAATCACAAGATGCTAAAGTTGCTTTACCTTTTGCAGAACAAGTAAAAGTCTTTGAAGCATTAGTTAAAGTTTCTCCAACCTCAAAATCGCCGCCAGAGGTAGAAGAATAATATACTTTATAATTAGCTTGGTCTAAGTATGTAATAGTTGCAATGGCTCCAGAGGTTCCACCAGTAATGACTGGATCAGCTAATAAATTAGCAACCATAGCCTCAGCATCTCCACCAGAATTCAATGTCATAACTGAATAATCAGATACGATAGATAGGTTAGAATTTACAACAATACTATCATTCCTGAAGATATGCCCAGCGAATGACGAAATCTGATTTTGTAATACAGACTGTATTTGAGTTAATTCTCTTGCCTGAACATTGCTACCTGGATTGAATAATAATGCTAGATAATTTTTAGTCTTATCAAAGTCATCATAATATGGTCCAACGGAAGATACTGAGTTATATGACATTCTTTATTCCTTAAAATTCTACAACGACTTTAATTTGTTCGATCTGACTTGCTGTTCGTGTAATAGGTGTTCTATTTTCTTGATATATTAACTTACCCATATTAGCAGTATTGCCAGAGCTTGCAAATATTTCAGTCTGTGGTGCATTATATAGAGTAGCAGTTGCAATAGTTAAATCATCTTCAACTGGATTTACATATATTCCAACTTGGCGATATTGGTTATCTGAATTATCACCAGCAATTGTTATGCTAGAATCAAACTCACCGACTATCATAAGATGGTCACAACCAAGTTCTATATTAGATTCTGGATTATCGTTTCCAGTAACTGTTGTTCCATAATTGACTGGCATCCAAGAAGTAGTAAGAGCATTTGAAGATACACCAGATACAGTATATAGATATTTCCACTGATAGCCATCTGTAGTTCCAGTGAAAGTAGCATTTGCTGCAGGTGATGCTGCATATGGCTCATCACCAGTATCTGAAACTACATTATTAGTTACAGAGCCATCTGCGTCTTTATACCCTTCAGTACAAATCCATACTTGAGAAGATGAATTTAATACGTAATAATCTTGAGCCCCATATGGATCTGATGAATCATTTTGTAGTGCATTATACTCTACTCCAGCTGCCCAATTAATTCTTGGAACTATAGGCTGAATATTTGCGCCAGGTATGTATTTCATCGCATGTACATCCTGTTGGAAGCCATATTCGTTTTCACCCTGTGTGCTATTGTGTGCAGCAGAGCCAATCTTATCAGCTGGGCTTGGAGGTGCTACATCGCTTGACCATGCTACATCTCTACCAATTGCCATATATAATTTATTACCAGTAAATCCACCAGCAACTTCCCAGTCATCACCAAGACCATAAGTGTCAATGAATGCTCCCAGAGCTGCAACTGAAAATCTATTCTTTATAATTGATGCCATTTTAATTTCTCTTTAGTTAATCTTTAATTATTTATAATATGTTATTTAATGATTGTTATTTAACGCCAATGATTACAGCATTGCCAAATATAGCACCGTACCCATTTTCACCTTTCATTCTTATAGAAACCTCAGCATCTTGTGCTGCAACAAATCCCATTCCTGCAACATTACACCCACCAGTGGCAGAAAATCCATCATCTTCTATTCTTCTAACACCCTGGCTAACATTATCTTCCATTACTTCCATTGTTGAAACTTGATAGTCACCATTAAAAGTTTGAGTGTCATGTGGTGATTCAATCATGACAAAATGACTACCAGCATTAACTGTTACTGATTGGCATTCAGCTCGACCCTCAATTTCAACATATCCCATTGGTGTTTGTTTTCTCTGTGGGTTCCGACTATCAAAAACAACTGGCCAATTGCTTTGTGCATTTGGTATATAATATATATCATATTGTGTTATATAATCTGTAGTATCATTCCAACCAGTCCAATCGCCTTCAACTGTGCCAGCTGGAAATGAAGTTACGCCTGAAATATCCGGTGTATAATCCATATCTATTTGAACATCATTGGCACCATTAACTACTATATATGGATCAATCCAAGCAGAAGTTGACATAAATGAAATATCTAAACTTGTAGCTAATGAAGTTCCATTTTTACACAATGTTAATAACTCATTATCGAAATCAAGGAATACATACCAATAACTTAAAGAAGTATCTAAATTATTGCTTGGACTATTGCTAACATATGATCCATTTATATATGTGTTATTGTTAGATGTAAATCTTACAAGGCCAGGTCTACCAGTTTCGCCATGCTCATAAAAAGAAGCATTATTACCATTAAGAAAGAAAATTGGTGAGCTCCAAGTACCATTTGTTACTGTTGTAAATTTAAGTACATATTTACCAGCATTGCCATAATTTCTAACGCATTTACTATGGCCACCTACTGAATCTTTCGCCAATTGGCTGCCAGATCCATGGTTTTTACTATAGATAGACCATGGAGCAACATCTGGTATTGATTCGCTATGATCATATATTACTCTACCATCGCCAGTTGTTTCATTAGAATCTTCGTTGTATGTCCAACCTAATAATTCATTAAAGAATGTTACTGACCAGTCTGCTGGTGGCACTGTTGCCCACTCCCACTGAATTACCTCACTCCATGCCCACCGTCTCTGTTCTACATTCTTATGTAATTCAAATTTAGTCTGATTTGCTATAGTATTATGAGTTATCTCATTGAAATCCACATCTCTATCGAAAGTTATAACTTCAATTCTATATTCATCATCTATTATTCCACCCAATAAAGTAGAATCAATAGTCAATACACCATTATGATATGTATATTCATGTGGATATATTATAGTACCCTCAGAAAATACTTGTAAATTTCTTACCTTGCCATTCTTTGGCTTATTAGTGAGAGTCAATATTAAATCACTAGCATCTGCACCAATGGGCATAGTAAATTCTTCTACTACATTTGGTACTACATAATAATCAACAATCTCGCCTGCTAGAATATTCAGGCCTATTGGCATTGTTACATTTCTGATTCCATTGCCATCGGGCACAGTAAATGACATATCTGAATTTACTATCTTGAGTCCATTGTGGAAAAACAATCCATCAGCAACAGAATCAATTGCATCAAATACTTGAAATAAATTATTATATACACATGTAAATGTATTTGCATATTTTCCAATTGGCATTGTTACAATATGAACTGTATCGTCAGCATTAGTCGGCTGAGCTCTCAGAGGAGTAGTATACCAAGATGCAGACTGACGAGTCGATATTACAACATCACCCATTGTTCCATTTGTTTCAATAGTTAACGGAGTTCCAACAACAGTAATAGTCGTTGATGTTGGAGGCCCTGAAATTGTATACTCTCCAGCATTAACTTGAGATAATTCAACATCCAGATTAATTATGTCTCCATCAGAGAACATCGTAAAATCTATTCCGCCAGCAGTATTGATTGTATTGGTAGCATCAACTGAAATATCAGATTGGGTATCAGTAGATATATCTACATCTCTATCCCAATAAGTCCCTGTATTACTTGTCGCACCAATGAATTCAACATATCTATCCATAATCTTGAATGAATTGATATCTTGCTTAGCTCTATTATAAAATACTAAACAATGTTGCTCTGACGCCTGGCCATCCAATTGACCTATAATAGTATCTTCAGTATCTGCAAGAATAGCTGGCTGGGATTTACTTTCTCTTTCCCACAAATAATTACTCATCGCTGGCATTCCAGTTCCAAACGATTGTGTAGATAGTGCTCGTGTAGATTCAACAAATGTTGGAGTATTAGTATTAATTATATAATCAATGAATAACAACGTAATCCAAGAATCAACGTATGCAGGGCGATCAGCTTGTGTATATTCTGCAGTTGGCTTAAGCTCTGCAAAGAACTTTAATCCTGCAGGGTGCGCCATTGCATATAGCATTTTTTCATATACGTGCGAAGACTGGCCAGTTCTTAATACATAAGAAAAGTCTTGCCAATAATTTGAATCAGTTAAGTGAGAAGTTTTTTCTGATAACTTATGTACAATTACTGATGCCTTTAATGTGCCTTCACTTGGGTAATAAAATTCTGTAGATGAATCATATACTGCACGAAATAAAAACTGATATGCTTGCTCACTACCTTTAGTCCTATAAAATTCTCTAATTCTTTTTATTATTAGTTTTAGATTTGCTGAGGTATTATTGGGTAGTGCTCTTGCATAGGTTTTTCGATATTCGTCGATATACTCGTCTACAGTAGTATCAATATCATGATACTCTAATAAATTCGCTACTAAATCATATCCTTCAAATTGTTGTTCTAGGTATTCAAAGAAATTCTGAACAAAGACAACATAATCACTATTGTTATCTCTTACATATTTTGGTATTACTTCATCAGTTAAAAATGATAATTTATTTGAACCCATTAGTCATCCCTAGTTAATAATTCTAATACTACTGTTTCTGAATCTCTAGCAATAAGATTGTTTTCAGAGGTTATTACGTTATAACCAGATGGCTGCATATAAAACTTGATAACTTCAAAATTATCTAAGCGCTCTTGCTCTAATATTTCTGAAAGAACAATATCATCAGTAGTTGTCCAACCTGCGTGTGCTGCAACTAGTGCTGCAGCTGCAGTGGCGTCTGGTATAGTTATATTAGGGATATTTATTGTACCAGTAATATAATCAATTGTACCAAATGAATCATCTAATAATATTAAATTATCATAATATAAAACATTACCTTCGCCATCGTCTTTTAATTGTTTGGTTGTATCATATAGGCTGGATGTAAATGTACCAGGCTCTATTGCATTTCCACCGAAGTTTATAGCAATAGTTTGTGACAATTGAAATTGCAGAATAGGTTGTTGCCATTTTTTATGAATTGTCAAATCAACGTGGCTATCTACAATTGATGTCTCTGAATTATCAATTGCTGCAAGTAATCTTGACATCCTTAATGTACTATTGAAATTTACTAAGTTACTATTATAATATGCTTCAACTCCTGCTTCAATAGCAGCAACCAAATCATCATCCGATTTAGTTGTCATATATTGATTATATTTAGTTGTAATTGCCATAGAGATATTTAGATAATCTGGATCATAAATCTCTGGTCGTTGAGTTACAACTTTATGTAATGAGATATAATCTAGTATCTCAGCTCGCTCTACTGTTGTTAATATACTTTCTCCAATTCCGCTCTTAGACACAGAGATTAAAATCTTTCCATACTGAGGCGGCGATGATTCTTCTCCGCCCCATACTGATATTGCATCTATATATGAAAATTCAGCAAGTACCATAGACTCATAATCTTCTGCTGTGACTAATCTATTTTGAGTAGCATATACTTTAGGAGCAATTAGCTTAATTGTTTCATCAGACTCTGGCTCTGACCCGCCCGAGGATTGCGATGTGGTAATTATTGTGAAAGCATTAGCAGCTATGCCACCAATCGGCGATGTTAGCTCAAATACATTAATATTATTTGCTCTGTCTGCCTTTGTGTTCAACCAAGTCGCTACGACCTTATCATTAGTATCAATATTTGCTCCAAGAATATCATCGCCAAAATATATTTCAATTTCTCCAACATCAACCTCTTGTAAATAAAAGATTTTACTATCAGGGGTAGCAACTGTTATATCATCTGCATATAACCATTCTTCATTATTTACTGTTACTGTCAAAGTATCCGTATCTATATTTGAATCTACGATTACAAATTGATCAGTTGCAGGATCAGATATAGTCCATGTTTTATTTACTGAAAATCCCTGTTTTATAATAACGTCTGAGGCGGTGGCATAATTTCCAGTAGAACCATCTTCTATTAATTGTATTTTATCAATTGACTGGAACAGGAAAGATTCAGCGTCTATAGAAGCTGAGAATTTTGCTCCGGTTGGTACATATAATGTAAGTCCAGAAGTCTGGCCAGTCACAGATAGTTGCACACCAGCTTGTGCTGCAGTGCTCTGCTTAGGAAAATAACCAAGCTCCTTTGCTCGCGACACAATAGATCGCCTCAAGTCTGCAGAATCAAGAAATGATTCTGAGAGGGCTAGGTTGGCATATACTCCAACGTAATGAGTTGTCCAAGCCATTACATCTAAAAGCAGGTTCCACGTGGAACCCGAGAAGTTATGATCTGCATACTCAGATTTATTTGTTAAATATGTTTTTAGATTCTCTTTGATTTCATCAAAATCCAAATCTTGAAATTGTTGGTTTGCCATTATCTAACCCTGTTTAAAAATAATGTTGTTTTCGCATCTTTACGATACGCTAAGATTTTATAAAATATACCTATATTATAACCATGATTATCATCTGAATCTACTGAAACATTTATTACTCTGATTCTATTTTCATGTTCTCGTAATATGCTTCTTATTGTTTCTGCTATAACTAATCGTGTAGCAATTGTATCCAATTCAAACAATAGCCCGTTGACTTGACAACCAAGCTCTGGGTGATGTGCGCGCTCATAAAAACCAGTAAGAATAAGTGTCTTAACAGATTGCTTGATTGCTTCATCATCATTTGTTGTTACGAGGTCACCAGTAATAGGATGAGCAATGAAACTAAGATTGATATCTTTATATGTGGGCTTTGCCATTAATTAATTTCTTCTTTAATATCTTTAGCTAATAAATCAATTTCAACATTTAATTCATCCACTAATATTGCTATCTCTGTTGCTTGATCATTATATTCAGTTTCTGCTAATAGCATTGGCACCGATCCTGCAGGACCGATAACTTGATTTAATTCAGTGAACCTATCTTGAACACCTTCTAAGATAAACTTAGCTTGGTCTTTTTTTGTTAGTTTCATTTTAGTCATTGTCCCTAGCTTTGATAAAATATTCATATTACTACCGTTTGTGTTCCCTTTAATTCTACCTTTGATCCTTTAATTAATACGCCACCCGAAGCTTTTAGTGTAGCTGATGATGACGCGGTTATAGTTGCTGAGCCGCCAGCCGAAACTGACACGCTGCCATCTGCCGATACCTCGGCAGAAGAGCCAGCTGAAATATTCGCTGAGCCGCCTGCTGTTGCTTTAATATTTCCAGATGCATTGATATCACAATCTGTTGTAACTACCTTTGTATTCCCTGAAGCTTGGATATCACAATCCGCGCCAGCTTTGATTGTACAATTGCTTGATACATTAATATTTATACTTCCACCAACAGAGATGTTCTTATCATTTTGAATTACTTCGTATGATCCATTGACCCCTTTCGTAACCATTGTACCGTCTGGGTGTATCTCATGGAAGGTTCCTGTTGGATGATATATATGTACACGTTCACTTCCAGAAGTATCATCCAATTCTATAATGATACCACTCTCCGTTTCTGTTACATGGTTATCAGGATACTTAGCAGCATATTGTGTAGCGGGTTCTGACCATGTACCTTTGCCGTTGGCATTTGACACACCAGATTTGACGCCTGATTTCTTAGCAGACACCATATCAGTAGTGATTCCGCGTGCTAGCTCATTGACATCATGTTCATCTGCTATACCAGCAACAGTGCCGGTTATTATTAGGTTATTGTATTTGTCGCCATCTCTGGAAAAGCCAACAACCTGGCTACCAACTTTCAGCCCAGTCGGCGATGTGCCGACACCAACTAGTGCACCGGATGTAATCGGCTGCATTGGCAAAGCCCACGGTAGTGCTTCAGTCTCTATGCCCTCGCCAGTTTCTAGGTTTGGTGTTGTTTGCTCCGAGTGTATTCCGTATATACGTACCTTGACACGACCAAGTTGCTTAGGGTCTGCTATATCCTCTACCTTACCAAAGAACCACTGTGCGTCGTTAATCATTAATTTTCAACCTCATTTGCAAATGTAGGCTTCCGCAATGTAATCATCATATTGTGCTTTGATGGAGTTATTTCGTGCCATGTTTCTGTACATATAAAATTACCAGTTATATATTTGTTATCTTCTGGTAATGTTGTTTTTCGTAATGAAGGATTATTGAATAATATCTTTGAGCCAGTAATCCAATTAGAATTACCAGGCAAAGTAACATCTATTTCATAGTTTTTAAATTGTTGTAGCATAAACATTCTTCGTGGCATTACATTGTGCGCATTATTAAAATTACCATTTGCATGCGTATGATTTCTTACTCTAACTATTGGTCTGTCGCCACCATCGCTTTTACTTTGGCCATGTATTGCATATCCACCAGTATCATCAATCTTATCTTGATCTTCTAAAAAGGTTTCATTGGTATAATTGTATGTATTTACTTTTTTATCAATTAAATCTATTTCAGTAATAGTAGAACCATAATACCCGTTATTGCTATTTGAAACTATATCAAAACAATTATCTATTTCAAATTCTTTTATGCTAGATATTGTTTGTTTTTTATAGTTATTTTTGTCTAGGGTTAGTTCTGCAACAGCTTCTTCGCCCATCATGGTTTCTAATGATTTAAATTTAAACCCATTACGATCTTCATAAAATAAAAATGATGCGCTTCTTGAGTTAGAATCTCTAATAGACGTATTTGCTAAATATTTTATAGTTTTTAATGGAGACCAATTTGGAATTACAAATGTTCGCTCATTTAAGGTTTCTTCAACTTCAATTTTATTCACGCCTAGAGTATTTTTACATATTGATTCTATAATCTCAGATTCTTTTTTATTTTTAAATGATACTCTTAATTTTCTCTTTAATGACTCATCTGCTATGGTTGATACAAAATGTAAAGTGTATAATTGAATTCCTTTTGCTGGAACCTCATCAACACTTTCTAATTTAATAATTTTGAATATTTTATTATACTCTTTAGCTAAAGGTGATGATTTGAATGAAATATATAGATATTCATCGCCAACTATAGGATAACTTTCAAGTATAGCTGCTGCATCAATAAAGATAATATTACCAGTCAAATATTGTGAGAATACTGACTCATATATGTTAATAGATTTAAATAATGGATTGTTGCTAGCATTAAGATTTAACATAGGTCGGCCTTCTGCTGCTATGAATAAATCTTTTATAATTAAATTTTCAATACTAGCCATTATTGATTCTCTAATTCATTTAGAATCGAAGCTAAATAGTTTGGCCGAATGATTTTTATTTTTCTTTTACTTTCATTTATTCTTGTTTCGTGCTCTTCATTTGTAATTGGAATAGCAATATCATGTACTGGCTCTGTTTGCCAATGTTGTAAATCATCTATTGATTCTTGTAAAGTTGCAAAGTATTCCTGCTCTGCACTATCTAATATCTGTGCAGTACCAGTTTGAGTAGATATTACTGGAACCCAAGATGAATATTCCCTAGCAGCAGGTGTATGTTCAACACTTCCAACTACTAACCCATCAATATAAAATTGAATTTCATTATTATCTAAATCTAATACAATTCCAAAATTATCAGCACTAGTAGAATTCTGAGTAATTTGTTGAGGTGATAGTGAAACAGCCCCATCAAAATTTTCATGAATAGTAAAAGCAGTTCCATTATACGTTAATGCTATTCCTAACTCTGTATTTGATGCTGCAGGGTAAGACATTGTCAATCCATCATAATCTGCCAATACTGGATATCTGATATTTGCATCAGTCAACCCTAAACCGAATACGAAATCTGCAGGGTCACCCGAAGTGATTCGATATTCAATATAATACTTGCCAGAGCCAGAATGGTACCTGGACATTGTAGCATTTTTCAGTGATAGCATATCGCCTGCTACTGTATCATGGCGTATCTGTCCAAGCTCAGAAGATATTGCCATTGCTGGATTGGATAGACTAGAGGAAAATCCATATAACGGATCGGGCAATTCTTCTCCATCTAACAAATAATGATGAACAACATTTTCATTCCCTGCTCCATATTTATCTTCAATTACTTGAGATAAAACATTATCACTAAGAATCCACCCATAAAATGGATCAACTATATCATTTGCTAAATATATTAACCATACATGATCTGCAGAGCCATAAAAATCAAATGCTAGGTGTTCTGCTTTCTCATGGCCCTCAATAGAATAGTCTTGTATTACTGTGTTATCATTCTTTGCTACTTTTGACATAGCAAATCGTTTAGTAATATCTGATACTATGTAACCACTATATTCAATTTTTGATAGTTTATCTAATAATGACATTATTGATCCTTATATGCTATGTTGTCTATGCTAGATAGCATTTCAATATTACGTGCCCTATCTGGTAATTGCATTTCCATAAAGTCCACAGTTAATGTTATATGTACTGGTTGCCCTGATCTAAAAGCAGCCCATACTCCGTCTGGAGTATAGTCACATTCAATTCCAGTAATAGCTACTTCGCCACGATCTAATATTGTTTTTGGTGTATGTGTATCTATAATTGAAAATGTAAATATATCAGGCATAGTCCAAAATGATTTATTTTTAGTTGTTGCTGGTGCAGCCTGGATATGTAAAGCTTTTATTAGTGCCATTACTTGTACACTAGCCTGTTCATCCTGTGGGGCTAAGTCCCATACTACTTGGAATGTACGATGTTTTATCCCATCAAAATAAACATTCTCTCGTGGATTAAATACTTTCCCTGACTTTGCTTCTAGTGCTTTATATAGTCCTTCTCCGCCAGATATAGTCTCTGACAAGTTCTTAGCAATTTTATGTTGACCAACCTTTGCTAAATTTCCAACAACTCCTCCAGCAACTGATACCATATCTTTCATACCGCCCAATGTATCTATTGATGTTTTTCCGTTATACTTGTCAATTGCATCTCCAAGAGCACCGCTCTCATATACATTCCATACAAACCCAGTACTAAAAGATATTGTAGAGGGCAATGGCAAGAAAGTAGCATGAGTAAGGATATCATTTATATTAGCATTATATTGAACATCATGATATACTAATTTTCCCCTAGTGCTGGAACTTCTATTCTTTCCTGCATCTTTTACTATTTGTTGCTTAGTAGTGAACAATTGTACTATCTGATTTGCACCAATTGCACCAGCACTATCAGGGCCCAGATTAGCAAGATTATTAATTAATACTTTGGTTGCAATCTTATTATCTTTACCAGCAGATAGTATATCTTGTTTGCCAGCTAATGAACCAAGCAAATCGCCGGCAGACTCCTTTATGTCTGGAGTTATTCCAGCTATTAAATCACTAGCTGCATCTGCCCATTCCTTTCCGCCACGTATATACGAATCTACTTTTGATTTTTCTTCTTTAGCAGAATTAATATAAGACGAAGTACCGGTTTTGTTCAGTGCTGCCTTTGTAATTCGATTATTTAAAATTGGTGTTATTGCCATGTTACAATCCTTAATTATCCAAAGAATATTTATAACAGGTTATCCTACTTGGTGTTATAAATATTTCTATGTCATATAAAGGAAAATATAGGGTCAAAAATAAAGATAAATACATAGGCAATATAAACAATGTCAGATATTTGTCTTCGTGGGAACTGGCCTATATGAAATGGTGTGACAATTGTACAAGAGTTTTACAATGGGGCTCAGAGGAAATAATAATACCCTACAGATGTCCAACAGATAATAAGGTTCATAGATATTATACTGATTTTTACGTAAGAGTAGTGAATGAACAAACCGGAGTGATAACTGAGAATATTATAGAGATAAAACCATTTAAGCAAACAAAGGCACCACGGCAAGGAAAGAACAGACGAGCATATGTAAATAAAGTGAATACATATGTAAAGAACCAAGCAAAGTGGACAGCTGCAGATACATACGCAAAAAGTAAGGGCATGAATTTTATTGTGCTGACTGAAAAAGATTTATTCAAGGCGAGATAATCAAGTGTCAAAAGAAAGAATATATATAAATGAATATAACGATAGGGTACTTGATAAGATACTTGAAATTTCAGATACTAGAGAAAGTGCTGTTGCAAAGATTGAAGCAAAAGCGAAAAAGAATATCAAATATGACTCATTAAAAGGACGATATAGTAGATATACTCCAGGCGAGAGACGAAAGGCCATGGATGAGTTAGATTCCAGATTACTTGAAGAAGTTAATCAGGGCATAAACGAAAAATGGATAAGAAAATATAGAACAATATGCGATGATTTATTCATCGGCGGGATTATAGAAAATACAAACGTACCAGTCAATTATATAAAACAAAAGATAAGATCGCCCGGTATGTTAGATGGCCGGTTAGTACCAAAAAGAGTTACGCCTGGTATGTTTTATTCATTTATATATGATCCAGTTGGAAAAGTTAAATTAAAATATTATGATAGAACACCAACAGTATTAGTATTAAGCACTTTCAAGGGTGGATTTACTGGCCTGAATTGGCACCTAATAGATGTTGAAGCTAGATTAAGATTATTTAACTTATTGCAAATGTACAAACGTGGTACAAGATATAGAACATTTATAAAGATAGTATGGGACGTTATTCGGCGAAGTGATAAATTTAGGTTAGGCAGGCCGATCGTAAGAAAGTACCTAAATAGGCAAGTTCAATCTAAGCTTATTAGGATACCAGATGACGATTGGGAATTGATGTTAGTATTACCTACTACTAAATTCATTGGAAAAGACCAAGCAGCAGTACACAAAGAAAATAAAAAGAAGGCATATACTTCATGAAAGTAAATGATATTTTATCGGCAGTAGCACAAGATTACGTACGTGGCAACAAGTATAAAGTTATACTTACTCCACCTAAAGCACTAGCAAAATATGACAATGACATAATGCAAGTGATTAATAAAAATTGTAATAGTGTGAACTTTCCAGGTACAGACATATTAACATTCGACTGGGCTAGCAAATCTGCTCCGATTGTATTACCATACCAAAGAAGTTATAACCCAATAGTAATGAATTTTTATATGGATGGTAATGGGTATGTGAGACAATTCTTTGAGGATTGGATAGACGTTATCTGGAACCCAGAAACATATAATATGAATTACCTTAGCGAATATTCTACAGAAATGAAATTACAATTATTAGATCAGCAAAATACAGCAGTAAGAACTTGGCATATGACTTCAATCTGGCCAATGAAGATAGATGATTTGCCAATGGCATATTCCGATGGCGAAGTTGCAAAAATGACAGTTACAATGACATACAATATTTACGAAATGAATGGCAAATAATATAAAGGCGAAGTGAAATGAGTTTTCCAAAATTAGAAACACCAGTATTATCATGTATATTACCAGTCTCTGGTAAGAAAGTAAAATACAGACCATATACAGTTAAAGAAGATAAGATATTAAATCTCGTGATGACCGAAGATGACGAGGCTAAGCAAATAGAAGATATGCTTGATGTGGTTGCTGAACTTATCAAGGCATGTACATTTAATGAATTGTCAGCAGATGATTTGTGTGTACCAGATATGGAATATCTTTTTATTAAAATCAAAGCTGCTAGTTCAGGAAGTATTAGAAAGAAAATATATACATGTAAGATGACAGATGCAGATGGCAATGAATGCAATGCAGAAAATATAGTTGAATTGGATTTAAATAAAATTAAATTAACTAAATCCAAGCCAGAGAAATTAGTAAAACTAAATGATGAATTAACATTATCAATGAAGGCTCCTACTTTTGCAAGCGTAAGGAAATCAATGCAGGCAGATGATGGTAGTGATACAAACTCTGGATTACATATGATGGCAGCATCAGTTGAAATGGTTTTACATGGTGATGAAGTATATACTGATTTTACTAACGATGAAATTATTGATAATATTTTAATCAATATGACTGAAGAGCAATCACAAGCAGTGAAGAAGTATTTTGATGATTTGCCAGAATTGGTATTCACTAAAAGATTTACGTGCAAAGCATGTAAGAGTAAACATGATTTAGAGGTTAAGCATTTAGCTAATTTTTTCGGCTAAGCTTTGATGCACAACTAGCACACCAGCACTATAAAATCAATTTTGATTTAATGGCATCAGAGCTTATAGATATTACATTGGCTGAACTTGAAAATATGCTTCCGTTCGAGCGGGAGATATATTTAATGTTATATACAGAAGAAGTTAAACGAGTCAATCAAGAACGACAACAGAGAAAATAAAAATGGCCACAAACAAAGATGATAAAAATTTAGAAGATATTGCTAAGAATACTAAAGATGCTGCTGATTCTGCAAAGGCTAATAAAGAATCAGAAGCAAAAGCATCGTCGTTGCAAGCAAAGAAATTAGATTCTCTCAATAAGCATACTGAAAATGTTATAAAATCTGCTAAAGAAAATACAACAAATCTAAAGAAAGCATTAGAGGATGATATAGCTGGTAATATCAAAGAACAGCAGATTGGTATAATAAATGGATTAACGGATACTGCAAAGTTAACTACTACTGGCTTACATGAGTTATCAGCAAAAGATTCAAAGTTAAGTGCAGAGAATTTTGCTGAGTTGGAAGGAATCAAAATCGCTGCTGATAAGCAAAGTGATATATTTAAAGATTCAATAGCAAATAAGCTTTCTGGTCGCTTAGGCGAAATGGCAGATAACATTGCTGATGGTAACCGTGCTGCAATAAAGAAAGACTCAGAAAAGCTTATTCAGATGAAGAAGCAATTAGATTATTCTAAGGGCGTCGATCGCAATGCAAGGGTACAATTAGAAAATCAATTTAGGTCTCTGGACAATTTACAAAAAATCTCTGGGTCTCAGGATAAAGCATTAGTTCGTGGCTTTAAGGACCTAAAAGAAAAAATTGGCCCGTTGACACCAGCAATACTTGGCGTCACTGCTACTCTGTTATCCGACTCTGGTATAGCTGGCCTAGGGCTTATGTGGGCAGCTGGCAAGATACAACAAGCAGCAGAAGCAAAAGCTGAAATGGCTCTAGAGGAAGCCAAGCAACAACGCGAAGATTCTATGCACCAAGCCGACTTAGATGCAACTGCTAAATTGAAAGAGGTTACAGAACTCAGCGGACAATTTGTTGAAAAGAAAATTGAAGAATTAGATGAAACACAGAACAAAGTAATTACAGCAATTGAAGCAAAATCAAAGCTTGAAACTTCTGCAATAGAAGAAGGTAATGATAATTTAGTTAAAACATTAATTGATATATCTATATTAGGTAGGCAGTCTAATACAAAATCATTATCTAATATATCAGATACAAATATTAAAATTGCTGGAGCAAATTTATTAGCACAAGAGAAAATAAAAGATGAACTAATTGAAACATTAGAAGAAAATAAATCATCAGTAACACCTGAATCCACAGAAGAAGTAAAAGAAAGAAAATTCATGTTCCAGAAATTAATTGATGCTACCAAATCAATTGGTGCTGGGTTATTAGATAGTGCAAAAAATAAAAAGGAAAAAGCTAAAGGAGTATTTAGTGGCATTGCTAATATGTTCAAAAATCTAAAGAAGATAGCAAAGAATTTAGTACCTATGGTTAAGGGATTTGTAACTAGCATGGGTGGATTCAAAGGAATATTGTCAAAGGGGTTGGTTGGGACTGTACTATTGCCACTTATGGCACTAGGTAATGGTATATTTCAAGCTGTTGAAGATATATTAAAATTGCCAGACTCTGCAGACTTTGCAACTATTGTTCTTACTGGGTTACGAGGAATGGCAGAGGGTATACTTGAAGTTCTAATAGGATTGCCGATTCAATTGATTGACTGGATTGCTGGTACAGATATAACTGGATTCATTGATGAACAAGGTGGAATAATATCTACCCTTGGTAATTTATTATCTTCTTTTTGGAAATCATTAATAGGTACAGTAGAGAGCGTGATTCAAACGATACCATTCATGGGTGATTTTAAGTTTGATCGCAGTGAAGGGCCGGACGCAGTAATAAATGAATCAAATAGTGCTAGTGATGAAAAATTAGAAGAACAAATCGCTGAAGGTCTTGAAGCACAAAAATCAGGGCCTGGTTTTTTGAATTTCTTAGGTTCAACTCTGGGCTTGACCGATTCTTATGATACTGATATGGAACAACTAAGGAATGCACAAGCAGAAAAGAATAGAAGAACAAGTGCTATGGCAAATGAAGAAAGACAAGCTTCAAGGAACTCTTCTGCTGGTGGCAATATAATTAGCTCGAATTCCACAGCTGTGAATAATGTATCTACACCAACTACACATATACACCAAAAGAAGAAGCCACGCAATAACGAATACTACGTGGCTTCACCTGCAGCTGAAATATTCTAGCCGTTGGCCATGTCTCTGAACAATGCCAGAGCATCATCAGCCGACTCAGCAGCTTCCATTTCGGCCTCTGCCGACTCCGGTGCTTTTGCCACTGCCTCTTCAGCAGGAGCTGCAGCCGGTGCGGCCTTTGGAGCCACTGCCTCTTCAGCTGACCGCGGAGCAGAAGCTACGCTGTCCGCACCGATGACACGATGGAATCTGGTTTTCAGAGAATCATAATCTTTGAATATCTCTGGCTTAACAAATTCACCCAAGTCATGAAGTTGCTTATAAACTTCTTCTAACTTTTCATCATCACCATCCATTAACTCAGAAGGAGTATTGAATTCTGACTTATCATAATTAGTCATACCTTCATACTTACGAATCTTCAACTTAAATGAAGCACCATCCCAAAAATCAAATGGGTCGAATGCTACTTCATCTTCAAACTCAGGATTCTGAGCATTCTGGATCATTTCAAAAATCTTAGTACCACAACGGAAGATTTTAACTTGACCTTCGTTCTCTGGGTTCTTAGAATCTGATTCGATAAGAATATTTAAATAATACTCAAGCTTACGCTTTCGGCGTGAAGCAATCTTACGATTCTCACGATCTTCTGTCTGCCATAATTCCTTATTGGCTTCACAGATAGGGCAATCATTACCAAGTGTAGTTGGACATTCAGCGATCATCCATCCGTTTTTATCTTTCCATCCGTGCTTATATCTTTTTGCCCATGGAAGATTTGCACCTTCTGCAGGGGGCAAGAAGCGAATCACAGCATAACCATTTCCAGCATCATCAGTTTTTGGATACCATAGATTAGGATTCTTTTCTCGTGATGAACCACCACCTTGAGAATTACCCTGTAGTGCTTTTTTGATTGCTTCTGAAGATTTTCCGCGATTGCGTTTTAGATTTGCAAAACTCATATTTTATTACCTCTTAATTTTAAATTCGGCTTACAGCCATCGTCTTTATGTTTGACTCACATGTTAAGTGAATCATCTATATTTATAGCAGATGTTTCCAGTCGATGTTATGTAAGAACCTACTATAGTTTTTAATCAGTTTTGACTGATGTTCCCATAGCGGATCTACTAACATAGTATCATACTTCTCTATAAATGTAAATATATTATTTAAATATATTACTGTTTCTATTGATATCATTCCTTGAAATAAGAATCGTATCAAAATAGGGTGTGTATTGCTGCCTTCAGGGACCTCTAGTATCTGTGCTACAGATAAACCTCTATCCTCTATAAATGCAACCACATTCTTCATATCATCCTTGACTAATCTCTTTAAGGATAATACCTTTCCTTTCCATTCTCTGAACAATTTAGCAGATTTATCAAATGATGCTAAATCTCCTGACCACATATTTGGATCATTTACAAAATTAGAAACAAAGAATGGTACAATATCTTCATTGCTATATTTCTTAGCTATTTTTTCAAAATAATATTTGTCTTTTCGTTTATCATATGCATTGTATGAAATATTTCTACTCTTTCCACAAAATTTAATATAATCATATGTGTCGCTATTAAAATGTAACTTGATCATTACATATTGTTTATACACTTCAAATGGTGTCATATCAAATAAACAAAGATGGTCGTTCTAAATTATCAGCCTTTATTGTTTTATTATCTTCTGCTTCGATTTGAATTTTTTCTTTTAATCCTTTGTTGATATATGCCAAAGCCTTTGGTGCCTCGATACCATAATCCTCACATATATTTGCAAGAGCAGTAATCAATAATATATCATTCTGTTTTGCTTGTGTTTCTACTCTAAGAGAGAAAGCATTCTTAGCTCTATCGTTGCTCATTTTCTAATGCCCATCCCACGTATGTTGTTTCATTAAATTCGCCAATTGTTTTATTACCAATCTTTGCATATAATATGTGTGATCTAAAATCATATTTAACTTTACCACCAAATTGGAATTCAACTTCTTCCAGCCAATTATCGTGACCATATATTTTATTTTTCATTGTAAGTCACCTCTTGCTCTAGCTTTGTAATCTTCCATTATTGCCTCTGACCTTCTTTGCTCGTTTGCTGAAGGCTTCTTGACAAAACAGGATTTGCCCATTTTTATTTCTGGGGCAGACCTGATAATTTTCTTCATCAGGATATCACAACGTTCACATTGGACTGGAGTATCAGAATATTTCATTGAATAAACTCGTGTAGTATATGTGCTACATTCTGGACATTTATATTCATACGTTGGCATAACATTTCCTTAAAATGGTATATCTTCTTGTTCTAAATCATTCAACACAGAGGCAATTACCATTTGTACTACATCTCTGGCACAATCATGCATTGCATTATGCGGAATCATTCCTGCTGGCTCAAATCTGGATTGCTTTGGTAGGTAACCATTGTTGCTACCAGTTAGAGTATCTATAAAAGTACGGATGTCTCTTTGTTTAAACCATTTCATAGGTTGGTCTTTATGTGCTATTCCCATATCATCACAAAGAGTATTGAACCAGGTGGCATCAATCATTCCACGAGACCAACAATGGCCATCAGTATACCCGGCTTCCGCTAGATAACTTCTAACCATATCAGGCAACTCGCTGATATCGACATCATCTTTGTGAGGTAAAAGGACTTCAGCAGCCTTTGGGCTCTCACTCATCTGCCGTTCCCACCAGGTTAAAGTAGACTTAGATATACATCTGCCATATTTTTCTACTTGATTAGAGACTTTTAATTTGACATAAAAACCATCTTTTATGCATTTATTAAATATGTCCTGTGGAGCCATATTTACAAAATCACTAGGGTCCATCACTATTATACCCATTGAAAGCAGAGTTGCTTTTGGGTCAGTAGATAAAGATTCAAAATCAAATATTACTTCTTTGCTCATTTTACACCTTTGACTAACATTTCAAACTCAGTTGTAAAATCTTCAAAGTCAGCTTCTTTGTCTTTAAAGTCCTGAGCATGCATAGTTTTTGCTAATCGACCAGCAGTTCGCTTTGGAACATCATAATCGTCTTTTAGCATTGATTTGATTTCTTTGATTGCATCTCTTGCACCATCTATAATAGACATATGATTAGTGACTTCTTTCAATGCATCGTGGATTGACTTGCGATCTTCTGGACTACTGGGTATAACAAAACTCATAATATAAAGCTCCAATTGATTAATATAATACTATTGTATCAAAAATTCGGGGGCATGTCAAATAAAGCTTGGTCACTGAGAGTGACCAAGCTAGTGACCAAGTTACAATTTAAGTAATCTTGGCTTATCCTTTTCAGGAACTTCTCTGTGCATGGTTACTGATAGAATTCCATTTTTCATATCAGCATCATCTACAACAATGTCTGCACCAAGTGTAAAGGTTTTCTCAAAGTTCTTTTGAGATATGCCTTTATGTACATGGCGGAATTTATCATTCATAACTTCATATTCATCTACATTAACATTGCCAATAATTGTCAGCTGATCTCGTTTGGTCTCAACTTTAATGTCGTCTTTATTCCATCCTGCCAAAGCGATTTGCAGAATAATGTTCTCTCCGCCTTCGTCTTGAAGAATGTCATAGAATGGATATGTATCAGTTGCATGATAGTATGCATCAGATAGATTTGTGGGAAGTCCTAAGAATGAAGATTCTAAGGCCCGTTGGATTTTCGCAATGCTATTATTGCTAGGATTTATGCTATTCATGGTATGGTTACCCCTATATTTTAGCAAGTTATTTCAGATTGGATTATTCCACATCTGATGTATCATATAAATAATGTGTCTTATGTAACCCACTAAGCCGTCATATGGGTTATATGGAGTACATTTTGACACTATGCTCGGAAGTCCGCAGCATGTATATATTTATAATTAATAGAGCGTTCTGTTGCCAGGTGCCCTAGACCCCGAACAGCCTAAGCTGCCAGTGCAAATACCATATCGTCGTTTGCGGTTACGTTTTCTCTCTATTTAAGGCTATTGAAACCTACTCTCCACGTAAACTCTTATGCCCGTCGAAGCCGACTCTTAGCCCCATCAAAAAAATACATTATACTTTTTTGGTGGAGCTATTGGGGAACGATCCCAAATCCGTGCTATAATTACTTACGCTTCTCTGAATTACTTGTGTTGTTGATTTTCTTGGTTACCACCATCATAACCTCCACCACCGTTACCACCAGTAGTTTCAGATTTGCTGGATTTACTTTTCTTATAAATTAGTATTCCTACTATAAGCAATACTATTACTATCATTCCGCCTGTTTCTGACATGCCATTATTCCTCTATTTGTTTTTATTTCGTTTCATTGACTTGCCTCTACCGGCAGAGCCACTGTTTGTTCCTAAAAATGTTTTGCCCAGTATGGATAACATTTTTTTCTCCTGTTTAAATTATTTATAATATGAGTTTTCTATCATGGGTAGTATATTCGCCAGCCTTAATAGTCTGGAAGTTTATTGGAACGCCACCAGTCATTTCCAGAGATACATTAATATAATTTTCATCAGGGATATTGTTTGTATGAACATGCCCATGGACATTCTTCCTATTCCTCAACTCAAGTGGATGTATAGGATGATGAGTAATCCAATGGCCCTTATATGTAGCCGGCGGGAATATCTGTACCCTCGGCAGACTAGCATACAATGCAAGGTCTCTATCATGATCGTGATTGCCGGGCACGATATTAGTCATCAGAGTAGGAAGCTCTTTCAGCATATCATATACCATCTTGCCATCACCCAAATCGCCAAGAAGAAATAACTTATCTCTCTTGACTAATCTGGACATTATATTTCTGATAATCTTTTCATCGTGCTCTGCGGGAGTTTCAATATCCAATAACTTCATTCTAAAATTATCAGCAAACTGAATAGCCTTCTCATGTCCGAGATGCAAATCGCTAATGAAATAAACATTACTCATACGTACAACCTAACCAACATGTGGTATATATTAACCAACAAGTGGCTTATGGTAAATAACCCTTTATCTGCCCATATCGAAAAATGATATAGCAAATACAGGCAAAGGCCATAGTTGCAAGAACATTTTCACTTGTGAGCGAAAATACTGATGCTATACCCGATCCAACCAAAAAGAAAAAGAATCGTGCTTTTGAAAACACTCTCTTTAGGCCTTCTTTCTTAAATATTCTTTGTAGTAACTCTTTCATGCCTTCTAACTCCATAATTTAATCCTCTGTCCAAGGTTCTGTTGCTGCTTTAGTTTCTATATTCAAAAAACCATTCTTTTCTAATTCGTCTAATAATGCTTCTTCTTGCGATTCTTCAAGCATTTTTTCTTCCAATTGAACTGCTTCGCTTTGATTCTCAATCACTCTATTATAGCAACGAAGCAATTCTTCAAATGTTATTGCATTACTCCATAACAATGAATGTTCAACTGAGCCATTGTCATGATGAAGCATTCCACGTCGTAATGACGATATTCTTCTTTTCAATTTGACTAAAGCAGTTTCATCTATATCCGTTTCTATCTTATTTAAAAACTTAGTTAATAGCTCTGCTGAAAATTCCTGATTCTGTTTTGTCGTCCTTACGATAAACTCCTCAGTAACTTCCTTTAATATTGGCATCCTGGTAAAATACTGCTCAGGTATATCTTTAAAAAAATCTAATATCTGAAATTCAGTATATTTTTCTCCAGTTACAAATATAATCATATCTGATGCACAAACTATGCCACAACCCTTGGAACCAGAAGTAACACTTTCTTTCTGGAAGGCATAGATTGTGTTTATGCATTCAAATTGTCTCATAGGTAATCATTCGCCTCTATCTCATATAAATCACCATCAACAGGAAGTACATGTGGTGATATAAAAGTTATTCCAGTCTTTTCAATAACCTTTCGTAATAGTTCATCGTAACTCATTATTCTACTCTCTTATATCCGTCGTAAATATAATCATCCCAGCTCCCACGAGCTTGGTCTACTGTTCTGATAAAAGTCATATCATCTTGACTTTCAACTTCTTTTGGTAATACATGTTCTAACTGCTGTTTTATTGATTGTTCAAATTCATGTGGGTTAGTGTATGTACTTGTGCTTTCATAAACTTTTACAAATTGCATTCCGTTATTATCTACAGGCCAGAAGCAAAGCCATTCATGAATAGCTTCTTTTTTATGTCCAGATCTTCGAGTATATCTTTTATGTAGTGTATATCTAGTCATGCTATGCATTCCTTATTCAATATATCTCCAAAGTAAAGAGATTGAAAGCTGCGGTCTGAAAGGGATATGTTTGAGCCTCAAAGGCGATCCGAACAGGGATTTTTCAAGCATCTCTCTCAATCTCTATGTATATTGTATCAAGTCTCCGCCCAAAAGGGAAGGCTACAAATGTAACAAAATGTTTCAATGGTGTGTTTTATTTACCCTATCAAATCCATGTTATGCGCCTTTCACCTCCAGATATTTTGCGGGACTTTTTGTGGCCGTTATTCAATTCGTACATAACCGCGAGTTATGTAGTCGTCCCATACTCTCCGTGCTTCTGCTAAGCTACAAACACTGGCATCGCAAAATGCAGCAAAAGAGCCATCTGCTATTTTCACACAAAAATCAATAAGCACAACATCGCGCATACGAGTAGTGGCTGAAAGCTTAGCTCCGTAACTGACAGTAAACCAAATCTGCTCTAAGCCCGGTGCGGCTTCTGAAAGAATATATCTTCTTGTTTCACTCATGCCCATGATGGCTCAGCTGACCCATGCATTATCCAGCTGAGGAGCCACCCTCTCATATCCACCATTAACTAATATTTCCCACATTCGTCGTGGAGCGCTTGGTCTATTGATATAATTTTGCTTCAATTCCCACTCACCGCCAGCTCCAGGCTGTCGCCATATATCTATCAAGTCTTTGTCTGTATCGACAACAAACTGATAACGGTATGCCAATGGATCATTTGGTTTTTCTAAAAAGTACGCTGTTATTGTCATGTTGTTCTCTCATAACCGTTTGATATTAATTCTTCCCATAGTTCTCGGGGCCTATCGAACTCGCCATTTTCATATTTACTGTAACTAAACCAAATAGCATTTTTTGTAGTATGATGGAATGGCTTACGATGGATAACTATTTTATCAGAACCCGCAAGGTGAGTAAACCGATAAACCACATCCGCTTTTTCATTTGATAAAATGTACATCATAGCCTTTTTCTTCCTCATGTTCTATTCGTGTATCTTTTAATATAAATTTGGTATTCATAGTTTTATCTGTCCGACAGCTGCTAGAGAAAAATTTTATTTTTCATTTCACTCTCATGTTATCACACCTCGTGATTTAACAGCCTCTGTGCTAGACTTTTTTATAGCTTTGTAGCACATTAAATGCATATGCTTCCATAACATCTTCAAACTTGCCGTCGTGCCAAACGTAGCCACCACAGATTAAATTTTTATGTTCCAGAATGGCACCATCTTCTTGTGTATCGGAATAACCGAGTAACTTAAGTGTTGCTATTTCATGCTTTTTCATGATACCTCTCTGATATATGTTAATTCCACTCGTATGCGGTATAACATGTATTTACTGCTCCGAAAATTTTTTTAGTTTAGCAAAGCCGACAATGTTTTGACTGCTTTCATTTGCTCAGTTAGCCATAGTGCAACTTTGGGCTCTTGGCGTTCGCTTCCTTCATAGCTATCTTCCATTCGTTCTTCTAGTGCTTGCAAAGCCATTTTTAGTGCTTCTTTGTTAGTCATATTTTTGCTCCGAAAAAAATTTATTTGTTCTACAAGGGTTGTGTTCTTTTGAGCAGCCTCTGGGCCTATCGCCCTTTACCGCTGCCGCATTGCCATCCGTGCTCTAAAGGCCGTTGCCGTTTTGAATTACTTCGTGCGATTCCAGCCGTCTGCAACTCGTGTCTCCCATTGGCTCTTTGCTTTCGCTCTGCCGTATGTGTATGCGTTGGCGATGTTGTAATCCTCGCCTACTCGGTGGAAGCAAACTTTCAAATACTTGTCGCCACTGTCGATGAACGTCATAGCTTTCTTGCCATCGCTCAATGTGTAGCTAGTAGTAACTGATGTAGGGTCCATATTAGCTCTCGTGGTGGTATAGTGAAAATCGTTCACTATGCTTATGCAACAAACTCTGCGCTGTGTTGTAGTCGGCTTGATGGATAGTTCTATTGCCTCGACCTTTGAGTCGTATTGCTACGCAACTGGCATCTCGCACCAAGTACTTACGATAGATAGCAACCATTGCCATGTTTGTTGGGTCGTTTGCTATATCTTTAAGCTCTGCCGCTTCGTTTGCGGGAGCCTTATGTTCTGAAAGCCATTCGCCAAAAGCGACGATTTCCTCGTGCTCTAAGTCAGTAAATAGCTTGCCATTGAATATGTTCATAGTATCTCCAGGTAGTTGAGTCGAAGGGCGTCTACCAATGAAAGGTCCAGTATCGGCCAGCCTTCTAGCAATCTCTCAGTGCTTTGTCAGGTCTCTCATGTGAGGTCAATCTCGAATCGCCTGCTCGTTCTGTGTTTGAACCACGATTGATCTCAGTAGACTAACTCGGGGCTCAGTCAGGAAGTTCGTCTACCAACTTCGTGATTTAATCGTAGCATTTCCTATCACAGTGGTACCGCTACGAAGAGCTTGAATTCTTGGTGGTTATGTCAATTATTGTATTTAAGAGATATCGGTCAGTAATGGTCATATCTTCTAACCGAGTTAGACCGGCCGTTTGATTGGCCCTCAGGATTTGCACCCTACTTTGGATATATCGTCGTTTGTTCACCATTACTCCGTGATCAGTGGTACCGATATCTCTTAAAGACAAAATCTTGGCGAGTCTCCCACCCGCCTCAGCGTCTCCATGCTGCTTAAACTGAGGAATCTCCGTCCTTCAGGGCCTGCATGCTTTGTTTAGCAAGAGGGCTTTCAGTGGGAGCAAGCATCTCTCCCCAATCTCTATGTATATTGTCTCATATTTTCTGCCAATATGGAAGGCTGTAAATGTAACAAAATGTTTCAGAGTGCACCTTGTGCTATGTGTAAATCATACTCATATTCTGCTTCATATTCGGCCGCATGATGAGGGAACACTGAAGTCCAGAGCGGCAGAGATAATACTGCGAGTAATATTAATAATCCAGGTAGTAATTCCATGATAAACTCCTAAAAGGGCAACCGAACGATCTCGTCGTTGTAAACTTTTGCTATCAGAGCTCTGATAATTTCTTTATATTTCTTCTCGATAGGCAGCCGTGCAATCATTGAATTGCATTTAGCTTCAGTCCAACCTCTGGCGTATGCTGTATCGATTACAGCCAGGATTTCCTTGACCATTTGCCGCTCTGCGGATCGTAGTCGTAGTAAGTCAAGTTCGTTCATTGGTGTCTCCTGCGATGGCCGCCTTTCAGTTAGGGTCTAGTCCCGATTGGGATTCCAGTAGGGGCCATCTCTCAATCTCTATATATATTGTATCAAGTCTACAC
>Ga0208299_1000294_pt1 | contig 48210 bp, 60 predicted proteins | sample 15_taG_FD_184089 | JGI IMG/M metagenome (GOLD analysis project Ga0208299, IMG submission 184089) | Marine viral communities from the Subarctic Pacific Ocean - 15_ETSP_OMZ_AT15312 metaG (SPAdes) (version 2) | ecosystem: Environmental > Aquatic > Marine > Oceanic | place: Pacific Ocean | collected... | reverse complement strand
GCCCCGGCCGGGTCTTCGTCTTGGCAGGCCGGACATTCCGAATCCGCTGCATCCATATAATACTCGCCGTGGGTTGCACACCTATTTACGCCAATTCCCTTGTCAGCCATGTTTCACCCCCTTCTGCTCTGCGGCCACCAGGTCGCCGTCTTCTGTCTGGATATACGCGATAGCCTCGTGTTCCTCCAGTTCGTCGATGTCTTCCCCGTAGCAGGTGCCGCGATCCCAAAACTCCGTATCTGCCTGCCACTCGTCACCATCTACCGTGTCGTACATTTGCCGGGCAAGTTCCTCATATTCTCCTTTGCCTACATCGGCAGGTACACGGACAACGCCGGACCACTCTACCCTTGTCATTGCCGCGAGATTTACGCGGACTAGCTTGGTTGGTTGTTTCAATTTGTTACTCCTCATTTAGGGTGGGTTTTATGGTGTTCCCGGCAGCAGCCCGCCGGTAAGAACTCGCACGCCCCGGCGGCTGTATGCTCCGCCAGGCAGTCAGTGCAGGCGGTAGTCCTACACTCGATACATGTCCCCGCAGCATCTTCTGCGTGACAAATGCCACACACCTCCTCTTGCTTCGCGGGTTGTAAGCCAGTGACACGAAAGCACTGGCCATCCGTCATCCGCTCCACGTCCATTGTGCCTGCAGGGTAAGTTCGTAATACGCGAACTGCGGTGCTATGCCCGTAAATGTCGACCTGGATAATATCCTGGCTCATGGCAATTCTCCTGTTAGCGTGGTCGAATCATTCCGTCCTTGCAGAGGCACACGTACTTGAGTGCCTCCGGCTCGTCTTTCTTCGTCAGCAGTCCGTACCTTGCCGTGAACGCCCGGGGCGAGCAGACAAAGCGGTACCGGTTGTTGACCGCGTCGTCTCGCATTTTTGCCAGGTCGAAAGGCGGTTGTTTACTCATGTATCATCCCTTCTGGATAGATCTGATCGCCCGCAGAGTACGTTGGCCATAATCGTACCGCCAATCGCGACAATATACGTACCATCGGGATTAACTTGCGTCACGACCCCGCCAGCTGCGATACGGCCCCATTGCTCGTCATCGCGATTAACGTGAACGCGTTCGCCTGTAGTCGGGTGCCATGCCTCGCTGACGTTATCCTCGTAGGTGTCGACATCGACAATGTCTACCGGATACTCTTCTTGTTTCGCGTCTGGGTAGCCGTACAGTCGCGGGTCTTTTACGCCCACGCTGAAGTCCTCTGCGTCCAGGTTCTTACCATCGGCAAGATCCTGTAACACCACTGAAAGTGCGTCTCGGGCCACAGGCCCTGTTCCTTCCACGGTCACATACAGATCAACCTTTGCAGAGAAGCGTGTCCATTCTTTTGTCATGGTAATCTCGCTAGTTGGGGCTCTTGCGATCCAGGGGATTGACTTGCTCGATACGCCAGTCTTCTCGGGCGGGCTTGAGAGCACCAAAGCGAAGACGGCAGAACTTGGCCCACGCCTTCTCCGGCGTCGTGGCGTAATATACAAAATGTATATCCGTTGTGGCGTGATATACATCTTGTATATCGCACTCGCAATTGGGGCTGATCCTAAAAGCGACCAGCCCCAAATCCGCGGGTTCTGCAATTCGGGTCATGCGTGTAGTTGCTCCTGATAGAGGGTTGGTTGGGACTCCATTTTGCAACGATGCTTTAGGCACTTTACGAACCCCGCCAATTCTTTGGGGATGTAGCCTGCGGGCGCGTCGCCTGTCTCCCGTAAATGCTTTTGAAGGCTTATACAGGCGCTAAAACATTCCTCCCAGTCACGCTGACTGAGCAGGAGAAAGATCCGGTTGAGTAGTGCATCGGGGTCCATGGTCATTCCTTATGTAATGGTCGTAGTCCGTTTTAGTGATCGCTAATACGCGTTTCTCACCAGCAACCTTTTTGGCCCAGCGAATATCTTTTGCCGTGGGTGGCACATCATGGCCGAAACAACGGGCTTGCCAGACCAGTGCCGACTTCGGGAAGTTGGTGGCGGGCCAGGGGTCCATCCGGTTGGAGTCCTCCACCTCCTCGCCGTTCTTGGTGTGGTAGACGTAGCAGAAGAACTGTCCCCGGCCGTAGCAGCGACGTTCGCTGACAAACCACTCGATCTTGTCTCCTTCGGTGGTCTGCATTTCGCAGTAGACTTTAGGCACGAGACTCACTCCCTTCTGGTGGACGTTGGCGGTGGTATCGGTCATCGGTGATTCCTTATGAGGTAATCAAAGTAGTAGTGCGGATAGCCCACGTCCGCGGCGGCAATATCGGCCCAGCAGTGGGTCAGCGGGTCCACAAACTTGTCTCCGCAGTCCGCCGGCCCTGCGGTTACCAAGTGCCAGCCGGAAGGGACGTACAAGATCTCGCGATTGGGGCCTACTCTGACGAACAATTTAGAATCTACTCTGCCACTTTCGTTAATGAGCAAGGTTATGTTCCCTTCATGGCTTTTTCGATCTGCACGCACATACGGGTGTACCCGATGTCCTTCAAAGCGATCTGAACACCGTCCTGCGTCACCACATCACCCCGGACGAGTTCCGCGAAATCGCCCTCATCCAGCATGATCCGCTTCGACTTGGCGGCGGACTTTCCCCACTTTTTATATTTTCCAAAGAAACACATTGGTACACTCCCTACTAAAAATCTGCGACATGCGTCACTTGTTTGCCAGGTTCACCCTCCGCAGGGCAGCCAGTTTCACAGAGGCCGACTGTAACCTCATAGGACTTGCGAGCCTTGAACAGCTTAGCAGCCTTCTGTTGGGCTTCGTAGGAGGTGCTCGCGTAGACCTCCTTTTGTTTCCCCCGGTAGAACGCCACGTATCCGTTAAGTGGTCGGGTATCCTTGGGCTGTGTTTTTGCAATCATGCAACTGCCTCCAGTGCTGAAGAATCTGCGGGATCGGTGGCCATGACTTCGGCCGCCGCATGTAAGAGATCTTTTGCCTCGGAAGGCACGTAACCGCCAGCCTCTTGCTCAGCTGTGGCGAGCAGGCGGTTGTAGATGGCCAGGGTTCGGGCCCAGGTCATACGACCGGAAAGACGAGTTGCTCGCCATCCTTCGTCACGCCGCGCAGGGTTCCAGGTCCGTTACCCTCGTCGTCGCGGACTGGATAGATCACAGTCCCGTTGTCGAGTTCGAGCATAAGACCGCTGCTGCCCCAGTCCATAGCATCGCAGTCGTCCTGCGACATCATAAAGGCGTTCGTAATGGTCCGGCCTACGAGCTGCTCCCTCGCGTAGTTCACCCAGCGCTCGCGGCATTCTTGTCGGGTTTCGTCAGCCATCGGTGTTTTCCTCCGTTGGGTAGGAATTAAGGGAAAGTGTTTTACTCTTGTGCCTGCGAATACGTATATCAGCCAGGGGTGGCTCGTCGCGGGCGGTGATGTCTATTTCGACCCAGGCACACGTACCCAGGTCAAAGTACTGATCCCCTTCCTGCAACTGCGCTTGATACGACAACGCCACGTAATCGCAATGATCCGTTTCCAGACCGCACACGCAGGCGAGGATGTGCCGCAACATTGGCAGGTCGCTGGTTCGGAAGAAGGGACTGACGTAGTTGTTTTCCCGGCACTCCGTCACTATCTCGCCGCCGCCAAAGCCGAGCTTGTCGATGATGTCAGAGACCATATTGATCGCCTTGTCAAAAGCGGCGGACTCGGCGGCCTCGTGCTTCTTCCGCTGTTCTTCTGGGGTAAGCACTGCGGCCAGCTTGCGGCGATATGGATAGTCCGTAAGACCCGGATCGTAATGGCAGCCCAGGTGGTTGGGCTCATGATCTTCGACCTCAATCCACACGTCTGCGTCCGGGACGTAATACTCGTCACCTTTCTGGATGACGTCTTCCTTCGTGAGCACACGATATTCGTGTTGCGGTATGGGCCGCCGATAGACGTCATTGAATGGCACATCCATGTGGTTCAGCGGGGTCGGGCACCAAGCGTTCAAGCGGCGAACAAACATTTCGTCGCCCTCTTGTAGCCTGGCCCCGGCGTTGAGCAGGAGATATTGTTGCTCGGGCATTGTCACCTCAGTTCTCGTACGGATCTAGTAATATGATGGCTTCGCGGAGCAGCTTTTCCGTGCCAGCCACTTCTGTTATCTCGTCGGCACGGAACGCGTAGATTTCGCAGGCGGCGTACAGGGTAAACGTGCCGTACAGGTCCAGCTCTAGCGTGAGCGGACGTTTTTTCAACGTGGCTACCAACCGGTCAATCACAGGGTTACAGAAGGCGTCATCGCAACCCTTGTTGTGTTCGTTGGAACTCATATTCTCCAGCGCGTACAGGTATGCCTCAATCTGCGGGTTGGTCACCGCGAGCACCAAACACCCCGGCAAGGACGATTCTTGCTCGATATTCCAGGACGTCTCGGACCCTGTATATTCACATTCAGGGCACGTAAACTCCGCGTTGTCCCACTCTGTACCGTGGACGACATCTTCCTCAGTACCGTCGTCACGGAGCGTGAGGTCCACGGCCTGCACCGCGCCGCAAATCTTGATCTCGTCACGCTGCCCGCACGCCGGGCATTTGTAGCTGGCCATACAGTTTTCAGGTTCGTCCATCATATCCTCACTAGGTTGGATCGGAGCGGAGTCAGGCACATGCGGCCTCTTCTTCCTCCACTTCGATTAGGTTGAGTTCGTAAAGGGTGTCGCGGATCTCAACTGCGTCGCCCAGTGTCGGGTTAGCAGTTACGTACCGGTTCACACACTTGCAGTACAGGGCCAAGACTGACGGAATAGCCCCGGGGTCTGTGAAGTTCCAGTCCACGATGTTGTGGATAAGGCTGATGATTTTCACAGCGTCCATCTTGCGTTCGACCACATTGATCGACCCGCCCGTGGGTATGTGCGTGATTACCCAGTACCCTTTCCGCTGGGTAGATTTGGAGATCCCGAAATGGTCCCCGTACCGCGTACCGGTGATTCGCTCCAGGCCCGCGTCATCCAGCTTGTCGATCCAGGTGCCTTTGCTTCCGTTGACGGCGTTGGACTCGGCGAACGCGTCGATCTGTTTCACGGCCTCGTCACGCTTCTCATCATCAGACAATTTTGCGGCGTGTTCCCGGGTATCTTCGTTCTTCTGCTCCTGATCGCGGGCTGCTTTCTCTTCCTGCTCGCACTTCCAGCACGCGGCGCACTCCGCGTTATGTAAGAACTCAGGGTCAAACCAACGGATGAAGCCAGCGTAGGCCAGCGGCTGTACAAGCTCACCCTTCACCCACTTTCCGTTTACACATTTCGGCTCGTACTTACCCTCGCGGGTGTACAGGTGCATACCGTCGTACCAGGCAGGGCGGGCTTTCGCCTGCTCTTGGTTAATCCATTGCTGGATGTGCTTGAGTTGTTCCTGGGATACCCCAGGGTACGGTGTTGCCATAACGGCCTCCTTTACCAGTTCCAGAGAGGAAAATCGTCGCTTTTTGGTCCGTCGCAGTCGAGTTTGAGCATGTGCGCCCCGTGCTCCTTCAAACGAATGATCAGAGCGATCAGTTCCGCGGGCATACCCTCGAGGTAGTCGACCTCGGCAGACAGATAGGTGAATACCCAGCCATACTCACTGGGGGCTATCCAGTCATATTTCTTGTTGCACACGCTGTTGTGTGTTTCCAGCCACGTGTTCGTAGTGCTCTGGATGTGGGCGGTCGACAAGACCACGCACAGTTCCACCTCCAAGTCCTTCAACTTCTTAATGGTTGGTAGGGCGGTCATAGGTTGTTACCTTTATTTCGGCGGCCGGAATATTGAGAACGTCACGAATCTTGCGGATAGGTACTTTCTGAAAGGTCTCGAAATCTACAAACTGCCGGACCTCCCGGGTCTGAGTCATCCCGCTGAAGAACTCAGACCACTCGGCAGCCTTAATGCGGGCCTGTATCGCCCCCTGATAACCGCGAAGAAACGTCACGCGGTAGCTGTTCTTTTTTTTACGTCTCATAAGGTCAGTCCATAAAAATAGCCCTAGAATCAGGCAACACGGGCTTCTCCTTCCCATGTCATCCTGACGCCAGGGCTTGATCGCAGTTTGCGTAAATAGAATCTAGTGTTTGAGTTGCTTCTGGATGCGGGCTAAGAGGCCATCGGTGTTACCGTGTTGCAGAGGCAGTCCTTCCAGTTGATCGAATAGATCTCGAAGTTCTTCTGCCAATGTGTCTTTGATCTCTTGTGCCCGATCCACCATGACCGAGTGTTCAGCCGCAAACATCTCGGGGTCCGTCTCCGAGAGGTGGCTGTAATCGGCTTCTCCCGACTGTGTGTCGCGGATCGCCAAGCGTAATAGGTCTGGTGGCTCCAGAATGCCTTCATCGTCAACTACCTTCCCGAGATAGTGACGGATTTCCGTATTAAATACATCCTCCTCGTTATCCTCCGGCGGGACGAGCAAGAGTGCCTCGGTCATAGCCCAGGCACACTCCATGGCGTTCGCGGGGTCGAACTCCCTACTCATCTCACTGCCAGCGAGTACATTAGCCATCGCGACAAACCGCGGCGGACGCTGAAAGAAGTCATCAGACGTTAGCAGGTTAAGACCAACGACGATTTTATCCATGTTCAGCTTAGGGATCTTGGTATTGAAGTCGTCTTCCAACTCCAAAAAGATCGTCTCGGGTGACCATTCCGTGGCCTCCGTTCCGTACGTGTCGATCAGTATACACAACAGTACGGTCGTGAAGGTATCAGGATTGGAAAGTCGGTTCCGCAGTGTTTGTTGGCGATTCGGCATCCTGCCCTCGTGCTTGGTCAATTTGGCTGCGCAAACGTGTGTATGCGCCGCCAAGGTGAATCAGGTGTGCCAAGACGGGCGCCTGGGGAATATCCTCATTCCGCAACGTCTTGGGGTCGAAGTATGTCGTTCTCTCGCCCCACATCGCCCACCGGCTCTCGCCGATATACAGCATGTCGTGAGGCAGTTCGACCGACTCATTGGCGTAACACTGCTCACAATCTGACGCGATCGCCTGGAGGTGGGGCTGCAGCTCCGTCAACAAGGCCAGGGCCTCTGCTTCGGAATAGGGCAGCGATTGCCCCAGGATTTGTGCGACAGCAAATGTGAGTAGCTCGTGAGGCTCGAGGGGCTGACTCTGCTGGTCATTCCTCTTGAGCACCCCGTTGTAAATCTTGATCGCGTATTGCAACGGCATCAGGGTTGCCTGAGCCGTTGCCGCGAGTGTAATGGTTGGTTCCACTACATTCCTCTGCAAATGGGAATATCGACCCGGTAGTGATCGATCTTCTGGGTGTGGGGCTTATCCACGTAATCGCCTTGTTTGTCGCAGGCGTACGGGGCCTCGGACATCTCGGGCCGGGCATTGAGAATCCCCTGCTCGCTGGCGTGCTTCACAGCCATTGTGCGGACATCAGCCGCTTTAAGCTCTTCAATGGACAGGTTGAAGTTGGGGTTGTCGTTCTTTAGGGTAACGACCGGTTTGCCTGTCTCATGGGACAAGCCAAGAACTGAAATCATTGTGCATCCTTTGCGGAACCTAGAAAACATCGCTCCTCGTTTCCAATTTTCGAGCGATTCTTAGAACTAGGCAACATTCTAACGCACAAGGGTCACTTTTTCCTAGATTTCTCGGCCTCCTCGTCTTCCAGCTGTGTGTTAGCGTGATGCTTGAGGAGCCATTTCGCCATCAGCGGCAGTGCTGCGGCGAACCGTTCAAACAGTATAGGGAGGTATTGATCGTCAAAGATTCGGTTTATATGGGGCTCCAAGGCTTTCCACAGTTTCATATCGTTTTTCTTATACGCCCGTTGCAGGACCTGCTGAGCTTCCTCGTCCTCCTTAACCAGTTCTAGCAGCAAGTGAGGGTCCATCCATGTAGGCGGGCGGTCGGCCCAATCCGCCCAGTGAGTCACGCCGTACCGGGCATCCACAAACACCCCCTCCAGCCCGCCTGTCTCCGCTCGCTGCATCGCGGCCGTCAGCGGCCAGCGGTAGTGGTTGAAGTTCGCCAGCATCTTCTGCAGCGGGTCGTCCTCCTCTAGCACATCGAAGCTGAACAGGTGATTAGGGGGTTCTAGGCCATAGACCGTCTTGCCGTCATGGATTGGTTCATCTTTCTTTTTATCGCGGGCCCGGCTGGGTTTTTTCGGGGCCTGCGTTTTCTTCTTTGCCATTCTGATACCTAAAAACAAGGTTTCTGATACGTAATTAAAAACAGTAGGATCACCGTCGGATTGAGCATACAGGAGAATTATTAGTTCTCCCGCAGCCCAACCCAACGGTTGATCCTACGTGCAAAGTCGGTGCTAAGCAGCCGCTTCGCCGGTTGCCGCGTCACCACCCACGGGACGGCGACAATAAGTAATTATTGGTTTTACAGCCAGGAAATAGACCGCGACCACGGCGGTAACCGCGAGGCCGAACATCGCTTCCAAGCTGTAGGCGGTGAAGCCCACACTAACCCAAAAGGCGGTGCCAAGCAAACGCCCGACGACTGCAGGAGCAATCTCGGCGGCCTTTTGTCCTTTCGCGATATTCTTCTTGGCGAAGTCGCTCGCCTGGACAGACCCTTTTGCTCGTGTCCATCCGTTAACGATCCATCCGTAGGTGCAGAACCGTAGCGCGTCGCTACAGCGGGAGACGAGTGTGGCGAAGACGCCAGGCTCGTCACTTTCTTCTTCCTCGATACCGGTTGTTTCGAGGATGGTGACACCGTCCCCTTTGGCCGGTTTGCGACGCTCACGTTTCTTTGGAGTGTCGCTGACGCTTGTCTTCTTTGCTGCTACGTTTTTAGCCATGATAGAAATCTCCGTGGGTGGTGCCCAGATTGTCTGGGCGGAAAGAAAAAGAAAAGCGACGGGCCTAAGAGATAGACCCGCCGCACATAGTTTTGACGCTTTTGGCCGCCCTATTTAGGTAGGCGGCCAGAGATGATGCCGAACCGTAACCAACGGCCAGCAGCGTCGTCTTCATCCTCGAAGACTAGCTGAGGGTCCATCGGCGAGGGGACGACAAGTCCTTCTTGCGTAGCGGCAACAGGTTGAACGCTGAACCCGTAGTTGTTAATCTTCCCGACAGATACTCGCAAATGCCGTCGCGCGATGGCATTCGATATATCCGCAGGTGTCGGAGGGTCGAAATCAACCTGTGTAAATTTAGCTACCATTACGTAAAACTCCTCCCCCAGTTTCGCGTAGACCGGGTAGGAGGCAGAACAGTAACCGGGGAGCAAACAGTCTGCCTCGGCCAAGTGCAAATACCACTCCAACACGCACCGCTGGTGCCTTAGACGAACTCCTAGCCGTCTGAGATTCGTGTAGAGCGAAACGTAGATACCGCGTGCTGGTGACGTTAGTCCGCATCCGTGCAGCACGCACAATACCCTTGATTGCAACAACAATTCCCCACTCAACCGCGACGCGGCGGTCGGCAGATCCATCCTTGGACATCCTAAAAACACCTGTACCGCTGTTGTCGCGGGGCCCTGACCGGGGCTCGATACAGCACAGGCGGTAGCAATGCGTCACTCAACTTCCTTTCTGAGTTAAGCCGCATTTCGCGAGTAAAAAAGGCCCCAAAAATCCATTTTCTGGTGGCTGCGAGAACTAGGCAGTCTCACTTAGTTATGACGCAGAGTGCGCCTGAATTTAGAGGATCTCAACGACCAGTTTTGTGCCCGCAGGCGTCTTGTACTTAAATCGCAGCTGTTTTGCGGCCAAAAGGGACTTCAATTGCTGCTTAATATCGGGGCTCGCCTTCACCTGGCCCAGTGTATTTCGCACGGCGGTCCACAATTGGTCGTTGGTAAAGGTAGGTCTTGCCTTGCGAGAACACGAGCTACACCCGGCTTTCTTGGCTTGCTGCCCGCTCTGCGTCTGGAGAGTCCGGATCGCGGGTAAAAGCCGCACGAAACGGGCGTCTTTGACCATTCGCTGTACCATTCCGGTATCAATTGTGACTTGATCGGCCATCTAGAAGGACTCCGAGGTGGATTCTGAGGCAGAAACCGACGTAGGCGCCACATATTCAGCACCGCACCGTGTTTTCTCAGCCGCTGAGAGGAGATCCAACCGGTTGTAGGCCGCCACCAGGTTACAAACAGCCGCGTGGATCGCGTCCCACGCCTCTGTAGCCATCTCTGTGGACGGAAAAAGCAGGTCAATCTGGTCTTTTCGGAAGAATTGCGGGTATTGCGTGACCGTTGGGTCGTCGATGGGGTAAATAGTCACGTCAAACGGGGAGGCTATGGCGACGAATTGATCTGCCGTAGTCTGATCGTACGGATCTGCAAGCGTTCGCTGGAAGAGAAAGATCTCTTTGGGCATGAGAACTTCTTCAACCGCGGTTACTCGCAAGCGAAAAGCGTCGCCGCGGTTGGTGACAAACACCTTTTGCGTCTCTTCGCGTTCCAGCGAAATACCTCGCGTGGGCATCCGAGCCTCCTTGCTCAAAAATCCAGGTACTGGTAACAACTCTGCTCACTAAATGTTAGCAGGAATCTGTGGGGCTGATAAGATAATCGCTCCTCAAGGTACGCTCGCAATTGTTGCAGTAGCTGGGGATCTGAGTCGTGCAACCGCACGGTATGCCGCACAAAGGCGGTGATTGCGGGAGCAGCGATTGCGTGCGATTTGTCGGGCCCCTTCCCTGCCCTGCCCACTGCGGCGGCGTATTCTACGGCCGTCGCGCGACCCATGTCTTCCATGAACAGATAAAGCGGGCAGCGATGATAGAACGCTGCGTCCCCTAAGATTTGAAGGATGCGAGCTTTGGTCAGTCGGTAGGGCTCTTCTTCTATATCCACGGCGCGCTCTCGCGTACGCCGCGATCTTTTGCCTGTACGCTATAAACGAACTTCCCGTCGGCGGAGAACTGTTTCGCTTTGAAACCGCCCTGGTGAAGTTGTTCCCCGATCACTACGCCTCCACCTGTTTGCCGCAACCGCACGTCCGGAATATTGCAAGCCGTGATTGCGGCGGTTCGGAGAGCGAAGAAATTCGGCGTTATGTAATGCACCCGATCGCCGTTGGCAGCATTGTTTCCCAGTTTGTCGCGAAAATCACGGCCCGTGTACCAGCTGCCGCGTTGAAACCAGGTGCGAGGGTCTTTACCGCGCAGCGGCTTGAGAGACCGCATCTGCTTGGCTCCCAACATGGCGACTTCCTCCGCCGGGGACTGGTCCGTAATCACCTTGCAGAGAGTTTCCAACCAGCGGCCGTGCCGCGGAAACGCTTCGTCGTCGAACCAAATTACCCAGTCGGTTCCGATTGGATGCTCCGCGTCATGGAACGCCTGCCGCATCGCCTGGTATTTCCGGCGATCTCCGGAATCTCGATAGACCTTACTGGCAGGCATCGAGGCGATCATCGCATCGGTGGCTGGGCCCACCTGGTTGCAGATAATTCGCAGATCCATCCGCCCCGCAGGCACTGTCTCGAGGATCGCGTCTAAGCAACGGCGGTGATAATTCTCGAAGTTACCGAAGAGCGATGCGAAGATCGTCACCTTTCCGCCGATCTGCGGATGGTCCATCACAGAAAGACTCTTGTCCCGCTTCTCCTGAACGGCGGCCACGGTGGTCGGAGCCGCGGGGACGGGTAGCGGTTTCTTCTTGGTCTGCATGTCCTCGGTCTGCGCGAGGAACGTGGGCGGGGGTGGCATAACAGGCGGCGTGGTGCTGCGTGTTACTACATCTGCCGCAGCGACATCGCCGGTCACGGGGGTGGGGACCGGTGTGGCTGTGGCATACTTTCCGCTGGGAGTTCCGATAGGGTCCAATGTAAAATCCTCGTAATAGCTCATGACCGCTTCCACGACATGATCAGTTTGGATCATGTCCATACACTCAGGCACAGTAACCAGGCCGGATGTCGCTTTGGGTCGCTTGCAAAGGTTCTTGTTGTATTCCTTGTTCTTATCCGCGAGCTTCTCCACTCTACGGAGCCAACAACCACGTTGCTGGCAGCAGTTCAACAGTCCCACTGTATGTAGTACCCGATGCGGCACTTTCGTAGGAGCTGCTTGCTTGCCGAACCCGTTGTAGTCATCGCAGTATGCCTCGAACCACGGCTCCTCCCGGCCACCCAGCAGCACCACACAGGGCTTCTCCAACGCACCGGCAATGTGCATCTGGAAGGTACAGCCGCAGATAATCCCTTCGGCGTGATAGCAGTTCACAATCAGGTCACGAACACTGGTACGCCCTACGGCGTTCAGGACGCCCCGTAGCGGCGGGTGGACGTGTCCTGGCTTGGTGGCTCCTTCCTGGACGAACCGCAGCCCCTGCCCTCGCAGGCGGTCCACAGCCTCTTGATAGCGGTGCGTGTGCCACCACTTGTTGGTCATGTCCGTTTTTCCACCTGGCACGACGATCCAATACCGCCCGTCAATGTACGGCCGTGTCTTCTCCTCCTCGGAGAAGTGCAGGTCTCCGCCTGCTTTGGTGACAGGCACGTGGATCTTGGTCCGTTCCTCGAACACTTTGTGAAAGCAGGCAGCGTAGTGCAGCATCGGACGGCCCTTCTTGGACCACGCGATTGCTCGGCGATCAGCCGCTTTGTCGGAGTTGCCACCTAAGTGGAGGTAGGTGACGTCTTTGTCCTTCTGCCCCAGCTTGGTCAGATGCGGGTTGTGCCGCCAGATTGCTGGAAATTGCGTACGCACGTCCACCTGCACGTCATCGCCGAATTTGGCCTTCAGATCGCGAACCAGGCCCGTCATCATCAGCACGTCGCCGGGGGCCCTACGGAAGTCCAGGATGTATTTACGTGGCTTCATACGCCGCCCCGCGTCGGTACACCGCCGGAAGACGAGAGCCTTCCCGGGCAGTCGCCTCGGCTGCCAGTAGTTGTTCAACCAGGGAGAGATCAATTCTCTCTTGTGGGGCATCCTCGGTCACCGCGATATGGCGTGCCCGTGATGGAAGGGGTACTCCATGTTTAGCAAGAATGCGGGTTAGATCCCGAAGGTTGTGCTCCGAACGCCCAAAGCATAGGTTTTGCGCCCCTGCGGAGAGTTCGATCGCGTAGTGGCTGTAGAACCCCGGGATCAGATCCAGAACATTCTGAACAAATGTGTTGAGCTGCGGGTCAAAGCAGGCGTCCAGCGCTTGCAGTCGAGTCTCCTCCAGATCGGGCGTAGAGAGTCGCTGGCGGCTAAACTGCGTCCACACAGCTTCGTACCAGCTATCGATACTGGTGAGAAAAAGAGCCGCGTTTTGGAGTGGTAAGTCCTCGCTCGTCTGTATCTGCGACAGCGTGGCGTGGCCGTCCCCCACAAACTTACAACTAAACCGCATCGCCCCCTGCCGCCAAACACCGCCTGATTGTGGGATTCTCAGAAAAATCAAGTCTTGTTCGGGGAGGTAAATGTTGTCCCCTTGGTCAATAAATACCGTACGCACGTGTTGTTACTTCCTTTAAGTAGGTTTCGGGGTTCCTGTTACGGTCGGAGTCCAGCTAGCGTACGGATCTTCATAACCAATGACATGGCCCTTGGCATCCACGTATAAAGAACCCGCCTGGTACCCGTAACCGTCGGTGAACATCTCGATGATTGTGAAGTCTGCACATTCACCAGGGTCTTTATGAGATAACACCACTTGCGGTCCCTGGCAAGTGACATCGATCCAGCAGTCGCCTTGCGGGCATTGACAACACTGCGGGGCCTGTACTGTCTGTGGGCAGATATTCAAATTGAAGTCAAATTCCCACAACCACTCCTGTGGGTTCTGAGGATTCTGGACAACGTCGACCCACACCGTGGATTGGGCCCCGTCCACGCATTGGGTAGTGATCGCGGCGTTAGCTATCGGGATGATGAGACGACCGGCAGGGCCCGTCGGACCAGCAGGGCCTGCGGGCCCTGCCGGACCAGAGGGACCTGCGGGTCCTGTTGATCCCGACGGGCCTGGAATAGGTACGATCGGGTCTGGACAGTCGATGATCGGCGCGGGTGGGTCTGGGACATCACAATCGGGAATATCGGGAATCGGGTCGATGGGAGGTACGTAGGGTACCTGGCACCCTTCAGGACTAAATACGGTGGGCTCTTGCGCCATCCTTGGCTCCTCTATGCGGGCCCACACTCGCACTCACTAGCGGAGGTAGAGAGCGAGTTTTCGGGGCATGTTATGTTGTCGAGCCCATCATCTTGACCGCAGGTCGCCATGTCGTGCATATCGACGTTGATCTCTATTCGTGCTTCTCCAGGATAAGGAGTCACTGTGGTTCCGGGACCGCCCTTGATGTTAAAGACACGCCCGCCCACTCCGTTAATGCTCCGAATTACATCATTGCAAGCAGGTCCGCCCTCAAGCCACAGACTATCTTTCGGAGCTGCCTCGGTATCATAAAGGGGCACCTGCTCGCACGCCTCCCCTGCCCCGCTCCCTACGCGAGCACCAAACGTCAGAGAGTTCTCGCGGGTGTTTTGTCGGATGGCCGAGTTGTAGCCTTCTTTGAATCGGATGATTCCCGACAAGCAGGTATCGCGAACGTACAGGGGGTCGACATTACCCGGCCAGCATTGATCCTTACAGCCGTCCGGCGTTGCGTATCGTGTACGATCGGCGTTTGCAATATTCACCGATCTCGCGTATGAGCCGCCCAATTCGCGGCAAGTGGCAGGCTCGACCAACGCGGTTCCTGTGAGGCTCCCATCTCCGGGTAGCAGGACAAGTAGATCCGCCAGGTCCCCTGTAACTAAATAACCAGAGAACGCGTCTGAAATCGCACTAGGGCACTCGGACGAGAATGACGAGTCGCTCAGCACCTGGCTATCTGCCACATCAGCGTAGGAGGAGGTGTAGGGTGCGTCTGTGACATCGCGGGTGAACTCCAGACGTCCGTTAACCAGTCCTGGGGCGGTTGTCTCGAAATAAAAGGTGAGTGTGGTACCGCTACGCATAACCTCCGCGAGGTGGACGGTGTGGGTTCCAGCCAGGTAGCCGCTCTGAGGACCTATCAGAAATCCACTATCCACCACGGTACTGCTCGGCAAACCGAAAGTGGTCAGCCCGTCCGCGTCTAAAAACGGGTAAGCGCGATTCTCGTTATCATTATAGAATCCGGGTCGTGCCATTACTGGATGTCCTCCAAATGCTCGCCAACGGCCTCTACGGTGAGGCCCTCCGCAGTTGTCCGCACACGCAGCACAGTATCTGCGGCGTCCTGGTGCCCGACCGTTAGCTTAAAATCCCCGAATTCGTCGGGACCGCATACGATCTCTCGGCACCCTCGCTTAACGGTCAGCGTACGCAGGAAGGTCGGTGTCGTGAATACACCTTCGCAGAGTCGCCGACGAAATAGCGGATCACCCACGACATCTACGCGGATTACCGTCTCGTCCCCCAGGCTTTGGGTCAGGCAACCGTTCTGCACAGGGCTATTCTGCTCGACACTGAGGACCACGCCATCAGCGCCCACCAGCCAGATGTCATCCGCAAACACACTGCCGTCATCGAGGATGAATCCGCGTAACGCGATCTCAGGGGTGGGATGGCACACGTCAGACACAAAGCCTGCTTGTGTCTGACTGAACAGGTGTGTGCCTGGGCCCCATGCCTGGAAGATGGCTAGGCGTAGGCTCTCGGAAACCAGAAGCCCGGCAGGACGCCCGTAGGTATCTACAAGCCGCAGTTCCTCCGGCGGTTCCAGCATGGAGAAGCTCCCACTGGCCAGCTCATCATTGGCTGCATCTCCGATATAGATCTGCACCACATCGCTAGTGATGACCACCTTGGACAAGCGTAAACCGACCTGCCCGCCGATCGGGTACAACGTCGCATCCAAAAACGTGCCTTCAGGCAGAAAGGTGCCTGTGTCATTACGCAACAACGCATCATCCATGAACGGATAAGGGGTCGTAGCGTGGCTGTCACGCCACTCAGGATGAAGAACACGTTGCTTCGCCATTACATTGCCAATCGATTACGAGACATGCGGTGCTGCCGTCGTTGTTGCGACGACGCGTCTTCAGGGAGAGGTTCTGTCGGGGTCAGGTTCCGCATGGCTGAAATCCGCACCTGGGGTCCAGCGGTGCGAGCCTCTGGGCTGCTGGGAACCGCAGAGAGTTTCACCCCCAAGATCAACAGTTTTGACTCGACCTCATCCGCCTGGGCAGGGGTTAGGCGACCACGGGGCCGCATCAGGTCTGATTTATGCACAGCCCGAAAATCAGAAAGAGCCTTGATCTTGCCCATTTCGTAGACAGCGATCAGTGTCGCGCGGTTGAGCGACAGCAGGAATGTATCCCACTTCTGATTGATTTCCGCATCTGTCGGACCAGTCGCGGACGTGTCCTGCGCGGGTTTGGTAGGTGCGGGCCGTGGGACCTTCTTAGCGGTATCGGCGGGTGCTGGGCTCTGGAGCTGTTCGTCGCGGGCAGTCACTACTTTCTCCACAACCTCTGGCGATGGTAATACCACCTTCGCAGGCTGCGGTGCTTCCTCCGGCGTTGTGGGATGGAAAGGCCGTATTTTCTCTGCCTGGTCCGGGTAGAGCGTGTCCGACTCCACAGGCGCGGGCACGGGCCGCGGCAAGGCTGCCTCCGGTAGTGCGGCGGATGTCTTTCGCAGCGGCTTTTTCTTGCGGCGGGCAGGGGTACCGGCGGCAGCTTCGGCTGTCGGCAGCGTGAGAATGTCTTTCTCAGTCATGGGGATTCCTCCTTTAAGGGGCAGCAGTAATATTTTGCAGCTCGAAGTCGAGATAACGGCTCACTGCACGGTTGGTTGCAAGACCCGCCAAACCATCGGCGGGGCCAAAACTATTCACAGCTAACGGTCCAATTGTAATATCGATCGACGGATCAGTGATCCCTAGCAGACTTGCACGGAGCCAGGCGTCTACCTGATTCGGCTGTGGGTAGACCTCTAGTGTGATTTGGTAGGTGTTGTCCAGCTTCAGTTCCGGAACCGCGAGCGAGAAGATATTCACCCAGCTAGTGCCGGTGAACTTGGCGATCCGGAACAACTTGAATCCTCGGTAGTGGCCGTCCCAGTCGATCTCGGCTGCGTAGTAGGAGTAGAGGCCCGAGTTGACCTCTGTTTCTCGGTAGTTGGCGATGACGGCCGCGTTGTGCAGCCCGCCTGATGGTCCTGTTTGTAGCACGACAGTTGCGATGCCGCGTTTGAACCACATGTTGTTGATAGCGACCGCCGGTTCGTACGTGACTACATTCCGCATCGCGGACGAGTTGGCCACCATCAGTGTGTCGCCACTGAGTCCTTTGTACTTAAACTCGCCGTTGCGGATGACGTACTCGCCGAAGCTCTCGAAGTTATCGGTCAGCGGGAGATTGACATCCACGCTGTCAAAGGCCGCAGAGGCGTCAAAGACAAAGACCGGATCTGGCGGGATCGTCTCGCCATCAGATTCCGAGACGTAGGAGATGCTCACGCACAGATCGTCGTATTCATTGGGCAGCTTACCTGTGGCATCCGGAAGACGGTCTTTGGTAAGGCACGCATCCGCCAGCCCCAGCGAGCAGTCCAGAATCACGCCGCAGGCGTCGTCGGAAGAAACGGGATCGCCCAGGTCATCGACAGTCACCTCAGCGCTGATGGCGCTGATTTCGCTACACCCTCGCATTTCCAAGGTAATGTTACCGCAACAGTCCGGGCTCACAGGCCCTAAGAATTCAATCGGTTCTGGGTCGCCGCATGTTCTGGACTCTGGGCGGTCCCCGCAAGGACCCCGGAAGTCCTCAAATACGTTCTCGTCAGGCGTGCTGGGGTTTCCTACGAGGCGGAAAACGATGACGTCCCGTACCTGGGTACCCAGCTCGTCGGTGCCACAATATTGCGTCGAGTACGAGGGCACCGCGTAATTTGGGACTTCCCGGCACTCTTTGACAACCTCCATGTTCGATCCGCTGGCCAGGTGCACCAGTCCGGTAAGTGCCGGGCTATTCAGCTTTGCGGCAGACGAGACCGGCGGATCTTTGTACCACGTAGCCGCTCGAGGCGATAAGAAGGTTTGCGTTGGTAGTGTGAAACGTCCTTGATACCCGGCCGCATCTTCGATCCCGCCACCGAAAGTTATCCAACCACCGGCACCGGGGTACTGCGACTCCAACTCGTACTGCTGATGCCTTGCGATTGGCTTCACCAAACTAAGAGTCAACAGCGGCGTGGCGGAGGAACTACCGAGGGCGTCTGTAGCGACGAGCACCAAGGTCACAATGTTGGGGGTTACGGTCAGGGCGCTGACATAGACGTATTTGCCTGCGGATGCCGGGACTAACACCTTGAGGCCCGAGATAATATGGCTCGGTAGCCGAACCCCCGCGTCATTCATTAGCGTAGCCGAGTCGTCGAACGGGTAAGCGCGAGACTCATTGAGGCCGTGCCAGGCTGGATTACGAACTGCCATTTCTCTTTACACAAATAGAATTAAGTTTCGGACAAGCTGTCGGTATCGCAGCAATCTTCTTGTAGTAGCCCTGCCTGGACCTTTTTTACGCGGGATACCAGGCGGTCTGCGTGATCCGCCGTGGAGGGCCCCTGCCCTGCGGTATAATTAGCCAGCGGTATGGATGTCGGGCCTGTTAGCGATCCCGACGCTGGGTTTTCTGGGGCATAAGCATCTACGACGAGTTGCAGTTCGTCCCCCGCAATACTATCCACGAAGTCTAGCCGGAATGTGACCGCCGCCAGGCTGCCCGGGTTCACACGCTCCCAGACGGCGTAATAGTTAGGATAGGCCCCGCCCAGCCGGTATCCCTCGACGGCTGTCGGCGAACTGCCCTTCTGCGGGTTTTCGTCGACATTTCCGCTGCGAACAACCGTGTCGCAGCGGACCACAGGATCTCCCACACCCCCGTCGTATGTGGTGGTCGCGGACAGATCGCGACCGTCCTCATCGACCTCGCCCAGGGTATTGGTGTAGGTGAACGAAAACGGGATCACCAGATTCTGGATACAGGCGTCCGTGTTGTTGCAGAACCCCACGGCGACTCCGACAGAATCGGGACAAATCGGCCGGACTACGATTCGTAATGGATCTTCTAGGCGACAATCCGACTGGGCCTGAAATCGTTCCAAGTTGGCGACATAAAGGTCCCTCGCCACACGAGCACGCGCTATAAGCGCGGCGTACCTGTCCCGTAATCGTCGAATACCCTCGAAGGTATTGATGAAGTCGTCGCAACTGCAACACACGCCGCACTCGTTCTGCACCTGCAGTGTGTGGTCCCGGACGGTGACCACCCGGTTCGGAGCTGGGCTCACCACCGTTTGAATCGGGCGTTCCCACCGCTGGCAGCCACCTGGCTCTGTGTCGAGTAGGAAGTTCCCTGTAGCGTCTGCGGTAACATTGTTGATCCGCAGCATCAACGGGTCGTCCTCAGGCCCCCAAGCGGGGCCGTACTGTCCCTTACCATCGCCAGGGTCCATGTGTAATACAATGGAAGTACGCCTTCTTTGTCCATCCACCAGGACAGGTGTGAGGATCTCGGTCTCCGCGTTGTAACCGTCACCGAGGGTAATATTCTCTTGCAGCTGGCTCCCTAACTCTACCCGCAGTGACCGAAGTCGTGGCAGGACCATCTCCGAGACACGTTCATCCAACTGCCCGTCTGTAGGATCGATACTAACATCCCAGTCCCTCGGCGTCTCATCCTCGGTCCACGTCGTGAAATTGGCGACGCGAAGCACGGTATCACTGGCGGTATCTTGCCAAACCGTGACATCGATCCGGGAGCTCCAGGCGGTGACCGCGTAATCCGTAGCATTCCGTGTATCGAATACTAGGGCCCCGTTTGCGTCGATGATCCGCATATCGCGGTCATGCACCGGCGTGTAAGTCTCCGCAGCGGCCACGCAGCCGAAGCCGTAGAGCCACTCGATATAGAAAGGACGTACAAACGTGCAATCGGTGTCTTGATAGTACAGGGCCAGGTCAGCGATTAGTTGGCTGAGATCAGAAGCCCCGACGAATGGATAGTCATCACCACCCCGGTTCGGCTGATTGACCGCGATAGGCGTACGACCCATCGCGTCGTATATGACTGTGGCCATAGTTAGTTCCTACCCCGACCACGATTTGCTGGTTTCCGGCGTTTGGGTTGTGCCACCCCGCCCTGTGTCTCTTTGTCGCGTGTTTTGATCGACACGGCATCCGCAGGGATCGGGCGACCACCACGCCTTGGGTGACGAAGTCGGTCACGCCGCGAGGGGTGCATCGCATCGATGTCGACGTAGGCTTGAGACCGGTTCACCATAACCACACGCTTTTGACGATCCTCCGGCGGTCCTTCGGTGATCTCCTCATACTCAGCGTACGGGTGAACGATTATCGGATTTGCTTCGCCAGCCGCTTGTAACTGCTGCAGCTCGGCCTCTAGCTCCGTGTCTTCTATGACGACTACCGCTCCCTGCTCGGCAGCACCCCACGGGGCTCCCACCAGCTTGGCAACTAGCATGTCCCCAGACTTCTTTAGTCCGACTTCTCCCTGATCGCGGGCAGATACTAACACTTCAATCGCCATTTACGCACACGTGTTACAACCACGATCTCCTAATCTCGATCCCAAGACAGCTTGGTCCATTGATGTTACCCTCGCTTCGAGGTTCGTGAGGAAGTTCTCCAGCGTCACCGCTTGGCGGCCGAACTGCTCTAAAGCGGATGTGACCGATTCGAGTTCAGCGCAACCACAGCAGGGCTGTGCACAGGTGTCGTTCAGTTGCAGACCGTTATCAATCGCCACAAACTCGGCACAGTCGTTTCCAAGTAGCGTGAAATCTCCCTCCGCCGTTGGTGGGATCTTATTGATTGTCCGGATAGCCGGAGCTTCTGTAACGTCCCCGGTGCAAATACACTCCTCGTTGAGCCCCTCACCCTCGATGGCGTCAAAGACCAGGATGGGATCTTCCCCACTCACCAGGACAGTCGTGATGCGGGCGTTGCGTCCGGCCCGTAAAACCACGTCTCCGACGATCGGATCACTTACCTCTGCCCCGTTCTGTACGCGAAGTGCTGAGACGCCTCGCAGTTGCGGGCGGATCACATCAAGCTCCAACTGGCCGCCAGCGTAATCAAACTGCCACAGCCCGGCTGGTTGTTCGTCGATGTTCCCAAGATTGCCGACGACCACCCAGCCGTCGGTGTCGACAAAGTCCCCCACCCCGTTGATTCGGTAGGGGGTATTCGTCTCATGCCCTACACGGGGAATCATCGCGGTACCGACTGTCACAAACGTGGTATCGGACTGGTAGCCAAGCGACAGGTTAAACCCTGTCGCGTAGGTCCCCACCGTCTTGATTGCGAACTTAGCCGGATCGACGTCACTCCCGATCGAGATCGACAGGTACATAGCGACCAGGAAGTCATTCGGAAGCGCGAAGTCTCCTGTGACATCCGTAGCTCCCGCGCTGTTGGTGAGCGGGTAATCCCGTGTGGCATTGTGATTGAGCCACTCTAAGTTACGAATCGGCGCCATCCGTGGCTATTCCTTACGTTGTAGGCTCGACGTATACTCCGCGTTGCCGGAGCATGTGCAGGTTACCGGCATAACCATCTCCGGCTGCGCGTGTCAGCGAGAAGTGCACAATGTCGCCGGCGGTAATATCAAAGGCTGTCGTTTCGACCGTGAAATACTGGTTCGCGGCCGTCACAGTCACGTCACTCGCCGGAAGCGTCTCAGCCACTGATTCTGCAACATCTAGCGGCAGATCCAGAGGCGTGAGCACTGCAGACGGTTGTGCTGCGACACGGTAGGTGAAACTCAGGATGTCCTGCGGGACCGTCAGATTGGCCCGATTAAGAATCCAGAACCGGAGCTTGAGCTTCGTACCCGACGGCACGTCCAGGCCTGCCGGGATGTTGATACGTCCTCGGTAGGTCGAATCCCGACTCTCCGAGAACCCGATTCCGATGGTGCTGGCGTAATACTCTTCCTCGCACCCGTCCAGACGCACCGAATCGACATCAACTTCACGTCCTTCTAGGTCCTGGTCCACCGCGATCACGACGTTACACTGCGATTCGCCAGCATCGGTGGTAATCGCACTGGTGAGCGTGACATTGCTGCTTCCCGCCTTGAGACTCTCGACGACATTGCCCCGCTGGATCGTTCCGTCACTGGCCAGGTCTTTCATCACCAAACAGCCAGCCTCGTCTTCGCCATCAAGTAGAAGGCTTAGATCCTGATCGATCTTCAAGTGCCCGGTAACCGCATCCTCTCCGGTGTCAGTGCACGTCACGCTCAAGCCACTGTTCTCTGCGGCGCGAAGGCTGAGCACGGCTGTCGAGGTGTTCTGGAAGATGGGTTTGATAAACCACAGAACCAGCGACATGTCAATTTCGACGGGGCACGACAGGGAGCTACTTACCGAGCTGCTGGCATCGTAATCAGTAGGCCACGGCACCTGGTCGTAACAATCGCTCATCCACCAGATACCGTTGCGATCGATCACCACCAGGTTATCGGGAACTGTGATCAAGCCTTCGACAGTTGGCGTGGTTAGGTTGGTGCGAGACATCTCCAGTACGGAGTGTTCCACAGGCAACGGTGGCCAGACATTCCCCACCTGCCCTGCCCCGATGTTGTACCCAAACGCGGCCCCTACAGGTGCGTTACCCGCAAACACGGCATGACCGGCGGGAAGCCAGCCCTCGATGTTGGTGCTCGGGTTGGTAATCAGGTGAATGTCGCCCGGTGTAGGCTGGGTGTGATCCCCGGCCGGTACTGCCTGCAAGTTGAACTTGTAGTGCTTGTGCGCCTCTAGGAGATCCTGGAATCGTGTGTTGACGAAGACCTCGAAGGTTCCATCAGCGTTGTCGACTCCCACTTGCCCGACACGCACACCCACAGGCGGCTGGACCGCCTGGAGTTTGCCTGCCTGCACGTTGGACAGATAGAGTTGTTCGCCCGGGGTTGGTGTCCCGTCTACGGCCTCCGACAGATCAAAGCTCCCCGTGCCGTGCAGCAAAATGTCTGCTTTAGTGGAAGTGGTCTTAACGTAGACCAAACCCCAGACTTGCGAAGTCGCCGCAGTCTCGAGCATCCCCTGGTCGTTCACGGTGACATTGCCCAGTCCCCGCTCGAATTGCTGCGTGGCTGGATTGTAGTACACAGCTTGGCCGACTTTTGCGTCTACCTCCACCGTACGACTACGCGCGAACACTGCCTCTCCGAGCATCGCAGACTCAAAGAGCGTGCGAAGGTATCGGACGTTCGCGTCTACCTGGCCTGTGGGACGATTCGTGATCGCAGCTTTGACTGCCTCGCCGTCACGTACCAGATCGATAATTTCCTTGTATCCGCCCATCCTTGGACTCCGTAATTATTGTAGGTTGACTCGCCACTCGACCCCGATCTCGCTGCCGTCGACTTTAATCATCTGATTGGCCGAGTCGGAGTAGTAAAATCGAGAGAACACCATGTCTTGGGAAGAGTCGCTGAAATCTGGGTAAGCCACCAGTGCTGCCCCGTAGATCCGGCTTTGTTGGGCGGCGGAGTAGGTCTTGCCGTGCACACCCGCGGTTCCCTCGGTGCGGGCGAAGTTCGTGAGCCGATTCCCAGCAGGGAAATTGGTCTCGTCGGTGCTCGTCAGCGTCCTGGCCGTCATGGGAACCCGCAAATAGTCCCGGGTGGCGTGAACGGACAAGCTGCTGTAGTAGCTGCTACCCTCGTCGCGAGAGACGGTCGGTGTGGAGACCGCCGCTCCGCCGTTGTTCTCGAACTCGATGTACATCCCGCCGAGATGGTAACTTTTGCCGTCCGGAGCTGCCCGCAGCAGTTCACCCACGATCGAGGCCCACTCGTAGAGCACATCGTTGTGAGTGAAGTCGTTCTTGGGCTCCCAGCGGCCAGGAACCCAGACATCCCCGCCAATACTAGGAATTACTGTCTCCGTCTCCCAGCTGCCAAAAGGCGGAAAAACTTGCAGCAGGCGAGCCTCTCCCTGTACCGCCGTGTTCCCGTTAATTACATCCATCCGTGCACTCCTACAAGCAAACCCCGTCGACATGCCGCATAATCACCTCTTCGGCAACATACGAGTCTGGGGAAATTGAATCGGTAAAGGTGTCTCCCGCCTGGTAAGGCGTCAGCTCTTCGGTGTAGCCGGGCAAATCCTCGGCACCCTCGCCCTCCATTATGATCGTGTCCTCGTCGGCATCCAATTGCACGAGCACCAGGAATCCCGTGTGTGGAGGCACAACACGGCGTAAATGGCTGATTGTGTGGAGCGGTAGCGAGTTGGGGCCGAAGCGTACGGGCCGTACTTTGACGGCAAAGACGTTGTTCCGTAGGACGTTCTGAACTAGGAACTCGAGCGGGTTGATCGTGGCGGGAAGATTAGACGCTCCGGGCTCACCAACCTTTGTCGTTCGAGTATCGAGAAGCCCTCCAAGAGTTTGGCCTGCGTCAATCCCCCGGCTATGGAAGTCATCCCAGAACTTGGTGACATCTGCTTCCCAGCCTCCGATCTCGAAGCTGACTTTGGTGTAATCACCAGTTGTGTCGACGACAAGGGGCACTTCTTTGTTCTCGAAACTGAGTCCATCATAGAATCCTGCGGTTAAGAAGCCCTGGCCCAGAGTCACAGCCAGCAGGTCATCTGGCACGACGCCCTGGTTAAACTCGTAAATCTTCACCGTGTCCACCAGCTGATCGCCCAGCCGGACGGTATCACCCACGCTCACAACGGCCGTAGCCTCGGGTTCGTACCGATAAACCTGCTTGTCCGTGATCACCAGCAGATACTGCGAGTCGGTGGCAATATCCTCCACCACTTCCTCCGCAGAGGCCACCACAGGACAGTCTGCGATCGCTGCAAAGGTCTCTGCGACGCTCATAAAGTGGCCGCCCTCAACCACGCCATCCCAGATCGAATTGACCAGATCCCGATAGTTGTCACTCGAGTCCAGAGACAATCGCAGCACATGCCCGTAGTGGGCCCAGATGTGTCGGTAGTCCCGTTTCCCGCGGAACAGCCATAACACGGCTTCGCGGTCTGTGACAACGCCGTCGGTGTACACATCCCGCTTCGCGACTCGCGAATCATCAAACGGATTGAGACGAAAATGAATGGCAGACCCTGCGGCATCGACTGTATAGTCCAAGCCGTCGAGCCAGGAGAGCGACGGGGCAGACATACGGTTGAAGACCGCCGGTACCTCGTGCAGATCGCTAGGCAGTGGGAACACAAACAACCCCAGGCCGTGGGATACGCCGTATTGGTAGGTTGTGCCGTCTGAGGGCTGCGGACCGTAGCTGGCCCCAGCCCCGTACTGGTTCAGCGAGACATCCTCGCCATTCATCTCCGACTCTTTGATCGTCAGTCGGTACCAGAGATCGGTATGCAGCGTCGGCACGGAGAATCGACTTAGGGCCGCAGTAGCCTCCGCTAAGTGCTGCTCAGATTGCTCCTCAAGCCTTGCGCGAGCGCTTGCGAACCTGCGGGCCTGTATGGTTCCGGCATACGTGCCAGCCCAGAATCCGCCTAGTAGATCAACCAGGCGGCGAGGCTCATCCAGATCCCGCTGCGGGTAAATATATTCAGCCATAGCACCACGCAAAAAGGTTAACGACGGGTCCGACGTGTGCGGGTTCGTCGCTTAAAAAGCCGGAAGGATTGGGACCGGCCGCTGGTAACGGTACGTCTTGCGGGAGCTTGCGTAGGAGGTTCCGGGGTTGCTACCGCCGTAACTGGCGGCGGCGTAGGGTTAGGTTGTTTTGGCGGTGTTGCCACGATAGGGACAGGTAAACGCAGTGGTTTAACCGCGACGGGCTTTTTGACCGCCCAGGGAACCGGCAGTATTATCGGCACGGGCGGCGGTAATCTGACGGCCCCCAGGAGCAGCAGTAGCGAGATTAGTTGGATCATATTAGGCCCCGAGGCTCGGTACGCCCATTAGCTTGGCAATCGCTTCGTCGGGGATTCGCACCGACTGGATCGCGTAAGCACCGTAAACAGCCCCACTACGACGGATGTAGTTGAAACTGTCGTAACCAAACCCGTTGTCGCCCCAGCGGCCCCACGAGTTGTCGTACTTGCAGTACCAATTGCCGTTGCGCTTGGCGACATCCACGCCATGTATGCTGTGGCCAGATCGCCCATAACTGACATCGTATCCTTTGAACAAAGCGGTGAAGAAGCCTTCGACCGTCTTGATCTCGTAATACTCGTCAACTTTGAAGTACGGCGCGGTCTCGTCCATCGCACCGCGTGGGAACTTCTGGTAGTAACCTACCGCCTTGAGCACGTGGTCGGGGTTCAGCCCCATACCTTCCAGGATCTTGCGGTTTGCTGCGTTGTCAATCAGCAGACAACCGTAATCACGAATCCGGTTCAAACAGCACTCCATCGTACTGCCTGTGTTGGGCCCTCTCGCACAGTATTTGTAGATACTGATTGGGGATGGCGCTACCGCGTATTGTCGGCCCAGGCTCTCGACCCAGTTGTAAGAGAAGCACCCGGCCGTGTTGTTGGCCGTGCATGTGCCTTCCCCGTCTTGGTCATACTGCCAGAACTTATTCTGAGCAAAGTTGGGCTTGTAGGTCTCGTACATATCATCCCAGTCGCTTTTGGGGATGATGTTCTCACGAAACCGTTCCTCGAAGATGGGACAGGTCGCACCAAACTTACCTGGCTCAGCCTTAGGCTTCGCACCGGTGCTGTACCCCAGCTTCTGGAAGTCGACGTCTACAATCGACGGATCGATTGGACGATCCGAGTCAAACAGCGCCGAATCCGCTACGAAGAGATTGGGCTCTACTGCATATCCGTAGGTGATACCTGTACTCACTTTGCATGCTCCTCGATTTCAGCCTTCGCTTCTGTAAGACCGGCAGGCACAAAACCTTCGTGCACTAACGCCCCGGTATCTGTCACGATGAACCAGTAAGGTAGATTCTTATCCGCGGCACGATCCAGGTACGGCTTGAGCCTGCCTGGATCTGCGGAGTCCTTGTCGAGCACGATCAGCGTGTGAGCGGTCTTATCGATATGTTTTCGCAGATCAGATATAAGGACAGATCGGGCCACCGTCCTGTCCTGCACCTCGTCGATAACGACAATGAATCGCGATCCTGGCTTAATATCGGGTGGCGATGGGGTGTCGTCATCGTCAACAACAACAACGACATCGTCGGGGTCATCGACAACACTCGTGTCGCCGATGATGAAGGTCATGGTCGCCGTCTTCTGCACCACCTCCTTCGTTTTCTTCTGCCAATCGATTACCCACGAGATAGCTGTGCATTTCACAGTATGCTCGCCCTTCGGCCCGGCAATCTCACAAAGGTGCATCTCACCCTTGATTTTGAGCGAATCGGGGCCGCTCCAGAAATACAGATCGTAACCGGGCTGCGCTGACAGGAGCACAGGCGGCTTGTCCACTACGATCTTGTAGTCACCAACAGGGGTTATTTGAAGATCCTCGCCAAGTACTGGCGTAACCAATAAGGCGAGGATCAGGACGAGCATTCTCATGGCTTAATTCCTAAGACTTGGGATTGGTATGAAACAGCCGCCAACCGGCCGTTACTCGTTCAGAGCGTCCACGATGAAATCGTCGACATCCGCATCGTCCATGTCGTGATCTCTGACTTGACGCATGGCGTCGCGTAGTCCACTACCGCGGAGACCCTTATTGCGAAGAGCGCGGCGGATCAGAATCCGGCCCACGGGTCGGTTTTTCGCATCACGCATGATGTCGTCCCGACTACGGTTTTCACGACATTTCTGGACCATTTCGACAATGGTCGTAACAATCATTACCCACTCCATAGCTTACTCCTTTACGTTTCGTGCATTCCATTAACCGCATTTTACACCCCGTCAGTTCGCCCACTCAAGAGAATCAGATCGCCGGGATCGACGCTGTGGTGGTTGAGATGGCAACATCCGCCGGGTCCAGGTAGAACGCTACCGTTCGCGGTGATGACATTGAGGCAGGTTCGTCGGGCACCGTCAATAGTTCCGTATCGCGCACCGTCCGAATTACACCGTCGGGTCTACGAATACGTCCGAGCATGTCGATTGCCGTGATCGCCGCCCTGCCCTGCAGACTGTTATGGACCACGTCGCATAGCGGGCTGGCCGGGAGACGTCCGCTGAACCCGTAGTTATTCACCAGTGTTGCAAGGTTATTTGCAATAGCCGCCGTATCTGGGGAGGCCTGACCTGGCTCCAGCTCGATCGAGAAACTCAGCTCCAGGAAACACGGTACAGGAGCCTTGATCAATGCGTCGCCCATGACATTGCGGACTCGACGCCCCGTGGCAAAGTCCTGCATCTCCGCCAAGAGGGGCATAGCCCGTACGGTTACCTCGTAATCGGCCGTGCTCACACCCTCCGTGAGGCTGTCGGTGTCGGTGTCGGTATCCTCGAATCGAATGGTCACCGTCTGGAATCGACTGTAGGTCGCCTCCACATCCGCCTGAACGTCCGGCACAAAAGAGTCGGTCGTGCTGGTTGCCGACATGTCGCTACCGCGAATATCCTCCGTAATCTCGAAGGAATTCAGCAAGTTGAGACTCAACGCGTTAGCTGGCTGCACCGTCACGTCATACAGGCCAGGATAATCTTCCCGGCCAAACGTCATCTGCCAGATCCCCTTCCCGTCCGCTGTCTTGGTCAGTAGCGTCGCCTGCTTGGTGGCTCCGTAGGTCCGATAACGTAGTTGCGTCCGGACATACCAATCCGCACGCCCGCCCGTCGACCCCGGGAAGATTGAATGCTGATCTCGCAACATCTCCGCATCTCCGAGGCCGATAATGGAGTCATCCACGATTGTGCTAAACCCGTCTTGCGCGCGTAGCGTAGCCCCCATATCTTCGCGGCCGGAAAATGCCTTCGCAGCCATGCCGTAGACGAACTTTTCGATCAATGCCGCGTTATCCTCTGCGGAGATCCCCCCGATGAAGTCTTCCGAGGCCGTCGCTTTCACCAGCGTTCGGAGTGATGATTGCGGCACCACCAGAGCGCCCCGCACAAGCTGCGAGTCCTCCCCCTCCTCCACCGCCACGATCTCGATCTGGAACGAATAGGTCCCATCACCGTTTGGTGTCAGGATGCGGTCATTGTCCGCCAGTACAGAGGCCGCGTCAGTCCGGGCGGTGAAACCAGTCTCCGTCACAAACTCGGCCCCTGCCGCGTCAAACCTCGCACCTGCGGGTATCGTGATCGCAGCCAGTTCCGACATTACCATCGTCACCGAACCGCCCGCGTAGCCGCCAGCCGCTCGTTCGACGCGATAATTGGAGGCCAGGCTATCCACGGCCGCGTCATCCGCGAGGGTGGGGTCCTGAAGGATCTCGTCGAGAGACATCGACCGTCGAAGCCGGTCCTGCTCTGTCTGGTTCTTCGCTCCGAGAACCCCTCCGAAATAAGCCAGGTAGTCGCGGAGCACCCCCTGCTGCATGGAGATCGACGCGTCGATTTCGAGGATCTGCTCCGCCAGAAGAACTTCCTCTTGCTGCACAGCAGTGCTATCTAGCGTACTCAAGTCTGTAACACGTATACCCATCGGGATTACCTCAAACTGACGTTAATGGGGAGGATAGCTGAGACATTCGGATCTCGACTACGCACTCGCATGGAAACTACGGCCTCGCCTGGCGTAAAAGTCACGTTCAGGATCTCCGCACTGGCAAACCGTTCGTCGTCCGGATCGGAGTCCGATTCATAAGCCCGCAGGTTTCTCGCAACATCGAGCAGCCCCCGACTTAACGCCGCAAACAGATCTACCTGCGTGCGGATGAGTTGTTGCTGGGCCTCTCGCATAAACGTAGAGCCCCGGCTGGGCCGGAACGGTATCGACCCTAAAGGCGTGAGCAGTTCCATCAGGAACCGCTGGCCCAACTTCACGATTCCTGTACACAGCTGCCCACTTTCACCGTCAGGCGCGAGTGTTTGTTCCAGCAGTGTATCGCCGTGGAGCTGTGTGCCGTGGAAGCACACCACGTCTACCGTACGACCCACGTAATTTGCGACTGTGCTCATGTGTTACCTCTACGCGATATTCGAGACGTCCGACTACCCTTCAGGACCGCCTGTGGCAGGTAGAGAGTTGTCATCCCCGCCCTGCTCGTCTTTGTTGATTCGATCGACGTTAATCAAGTACCCCAGCAAACCGCCCCTGATCACCCCATGTTCATGTCCGTGGCCAAACTTACGCCCGCCAGGCTGCACCCGGGTTCTAACGACAGAGTGGTGCCGTTGCCGGTAGGCCCGTTCAAACGTGTGCATCAGTTCGCCTTGCAGCAGCAGCCCGATTAGGTCGCCTGTCGTTCCGGGGGCCTCCGTCTTAATCACCCTCAGAAACTCGTCTTCCTGCTGCTCGCGAGTGAAGGGTTCATGCTGCTCCTCGATCGCGTAGATCCCCGCGTCCTCACCGTCAGGGCGATACCAGCGAGAAGCCGCTTCGTTCTTAATCGCCTTCTCTTCGTCCTGCGCATGCTCCTGCAGACGTTCCAGTTGCTTACGGCACCGCGAGCCAATTTCGGTCTTTGGTGTCGGCTTGTCGGAGATCGGCATTAAAATAGCCCCCGCTGTTCCAGCTCGTCGAGCTTCATTTGGATAATGGCTTTGCGCTGGCTGACCGCACCTGGGGAGAGTTTGAGCCTGGCGGCGATCTCCTGGTTGCTGTAGGTCTTTCCGTGCAAATTCATGGTCCAGGCCATGATGTTCTGGCTGACCGGGTCAAGATCGTCATAGACTGCGCGAATCAGCAAGGGCATCTGCTCGTGCTCGACTGCCGGTAAATGCCCGCCAGACTCGCCTGTAACTGCCAGCAGACTTCCCTCATACACGGGATATGAATGTTTCTGCACTTTCTTAATCCGAGACTCGGATAGCTTCGTGTGGTCCGCCAGCTCGGACATCGTGGGGTCACGGCCCAGCCGGTCTTCCAGTTCGACCGTCGCGCGTTGGATAAAGTTGCGGTCGATTGCTACACGCTCGGGAACTGGTAGCACCTGCTGTTGCTTCCTGGCGATTCGGCGTAGTCCTTGCATGTGGTTGATGACGTGCGTTCCCAGCCGGGCACGGCTGTGGTCATACGTCTTCAAGGAGTTTAGAGCGAGCTTTCGAGCACTGCCCCGAAGCACAGGGCTCACCTGTCGGCCTACGTTGGCGGAGATCCCACGGTCGATCGAGGGCTGCAGTTTCTTCAGAAGTGCCCCGCGAGACGCCTTGTCATCCTTCTTTTTCCAGGCGCTGTATTCCGGCACCAGGTTCGTCTCAAGTTTTCCCCACTGATTGTCCATGACTTACTCCGGAAATGCGTATGCGTGTAACAGCGGTGACCCCGTAAATGCCGACGAGTAAAGCGGGTGACTCCCTACCGAGGTACGATCACTTTCATTCTCGGAAGCTGACCGAACGTATTCCAGCTGTAACGCCGTCCCTGCGTTTCGGTTTTCCGCGTCAATGGTAGAACCTACCCGGACGAGCGTGCCCACCATGTCCCGGTTGAGTTGATCCCCGGCGAGAAATCTCGGGTCCTGATTACGGATGGCCAGCGACGTGCCCGGGGCCAAGTCGAACCGTAACTTAGACTGTACGACGGCGCTGCGTCCCCTTAGCATCTCTTGGGCGTAGAAGTATTTGGCCACGTCGGTGTACCAGCCTTGGGTCGCATTGGCGAGCATCGCGGGTGTCTTCTCAGAATCGTTACCTACCGACCCGCCCGGGAGTACAGGGGTTGTCGCGGAACCTTGCCGCCCGGAGGGGGCTAAAGCGGTTCTCTTGGGACTATGAGCATCTGCGGGGACGCGCGAGAGCCAGCCAGGTGCGGGCTTAAACAGGATCATTCCAGTTGCCCCGTCCGGAGCGTAGCAACCGCCGCTACGTTTAATCGCCGTATCGTCGCCCGTACTTCCTGTGTAAGACTCGACAGGCTGTTGCAACACCCCTACTGCCCGTAATGGCCGTGGAATGAACGCATTCGTATTGATGTACGAGAAGTGATTCACGTCCAGGACTTTTCCGTTGTTAAACTCCTGGTCGTAGGTCTGTCGTAGCCCGGGAACGAACGGGACGACCATGGCCGTATTCACCTTGGGTACAACCGCAAAGTAGAGGTGTGCACCCAGTTCGCCCACGATGGCGTCCCACGCAGTTTTGTGGAAGTACGAGTCGAGGGTACGGCGTCGGCACCAGGTACCGATCGCACTGGCTACGTCCCCGACAGACTCGCCACCCTTGATATTGAGCGGCTTGAAATATGGGGATCGGCCAACGTCACCGGCTGGTCCGTCGGTAGGACACATTTGTCCGGGTAGCTCGACAGTCGGATCTAGCTTCAGCTCGAACCGTTGCAACGCCGCCTGGGATTGTGCATTGGCGGCATTCACTCCGAAACAGTTGTCACTCGCGGCTGGTGACGGATCGAGAATGTCTTCTTCGGCCATCTCGCAGAACATGCGGTGCAGAGCACTGCCCCACAAATCTTCCTGAACACTGCCAGCGGAGAACAGCGACTGCGTAACACTGTCCGCGATGAAGTTGCTGCGTGCCTGGGTAGCAACGCCATAGGCCCCATATACTGAGCGGAACCGGAATTGCCCCGGATTGGAGGGGTGGCTCTGATTGCTCAGGGTGCTGCTGAAAGCTAGGTCGGATAACCAATGAATAAGGTTGATCGAATAATTGACCTGGCCTCGTCGCTTCTGCCAGCCACCCCCTGTGATGTACCCGTCGAAAATGACCTGCCGCCCTGCATCGGTCCATCTACCGACTCCCGGGCCGTAATCAGGGGACTCGGAATCCCTCTCTGACCACTCCCCCTCAGGAATCAAGTGGATCTTCGCTGGGAGCATCGTAGTGAACTGATCCGCCGTGTGATGGATCATGGCCGCCTCTAGGGACCGGACATCGCGACCAATCGCCAAGGAACAATTCGCCTTAGGGATGGCGTTGAGGGCGTGCGTCATCGTCATGGAACTGCACTTGTAGAACAGTCCACCCACTTCTAGCAGCAAGTGTAATTTTGTGCGTACAACCCTACTTGTCACTGCGCAGAGCCTCCAGTTGATAGATCACCGCGAGCAGGACCCCGCCCAGTCTGTAGGACATCTCTGGGTGGTCCGCCCACAAATTCCGAAACGTCTTAAAGGGTTCGGAGGCGCCTTGGGGTTTGCCGACGCCGAATAGACTATTCATGTAGGGTGCGCCAAGAGACTCCAGATCTGCGGTGATCTGCCCTAAATCCTTCTCTGGTCTGGCAGTTCCACTGATCACCCAGGACTTCCCGATTGTCTGACGAAAGCGAACACTCGCCCCAGACCACGGCAGGGATACCAGGCTGCTGAGCCCGTCCGACATCGTGTAACTCTGCGTGCCGGAGGTGGCGGGAGGAGTGAGTCGCTCGACCAACGCTGTGTCGCTATCCTCAACAGTGATTCGCCAAGAGTGCCTCGCCCAACCGTAGTGGTCAGGAGGCCCCAGCTCTCCTGATACGAAGATGTCGTCAGGGGTCGTCGCGATACCAAACAAAGCGTCCGAGAACAGCTCCGGATTGTTTACGTCGTAGGTGATACGCGGGTCTAGGGCGGTTACAAACTCGACAAGTTCCGTGGCGTGCAATATCGCCATATACTGTCGCAGCCGGTAATTGATGAAAACCTGGTCGTCCTGTGAGGGGCCAAACAGCAGTGTCCACACATTGGCAATTGCGGAGGGCACTGTTGTATTTTTCCGGAAATCCGTAGGTACATACTCATCCCCGAGGTGCGGGCCGTAGCCCACATTGTAGGGATCTTGATTGCGTAAGAGTGTTCTCGCGTGGTTGATCATGCGGTAAATTCTCCGGTAACGGGTCCGCCTGTCGCGGGTAACATCTCTCGCGGAGTTGACGAGGGTAGTAAGGCGAGCTGCAGGTGGAACTGGTACATCCTGTTTGCGGCGTTGATGGTTTGTCCGCGTACGGAGTGCAGGTAACATTCAAACGTCACGGTGGGATCAAGATTCACTCGCAGCGGGGCTGCCTCTTCACTCAGCTTGTATTTGTCAAAAAAGTCCACCACATGCGTCATGCCGATCTTGTCGTCGCTCGAAGTACAATTGTCGTGAAACGCCACCCCAGATAATCCAAGGCTACCGACGCGGTCACCAAAAACGTAGAGGTTGATCGTGTCCCCGAGCATGTGCCGAAACTGGTGGTTGGTGCTCCTGGCAATATCTGCCCGCGTGAAGATCGCCTTCATCGTGGAAAAACCGGACCAGGCGCGTACCCCTGAGCCAGTCTCCAGACTCATGATACTGCCTGCTGTCACCCCTTCCTGTTCGAGTACGGTCACGCGTCCGCGATTGTCTTTGCCAGCGTCAGAATTGAAGATAATTGCCATTAGACGGGCGACTCCCTCTGTAGTTCGATGGAGGCGGTTTTACCTGTAATGTGCATGTGTGCGATCTCTATACGCTTAACTCCCTCATCAGCATCTTCGCCCGCCTTCTCGGCCTTCGGAGCGAACTGGTCGTATTTTCGTTTGAGTGCTTGCATCATTTCCGCGTTTGAGCTCCTCGTTACATTGAAGTCCATATCGAGCAGCTCTCCGTGCTTCGCACGCATCGCCTTTTTCTCCGCGGTAGAGAGATTCGCCCTATCCTTAGAATTCCAGATGCGGGCATCTTCCCCTAGCGACTTGAGATAGGCCCGCCAGGCCATGCTATCGACGCCGGAGCCTTGGGCGAACTTGGTCATCTCCTGGCCCTCATCTGTCGCCGCGAGCGGGTCAATAATCGAATCCATATCACGGTCGGTCACCGCACGGAGGGCGTTCTTGAACGAGTTCTGTCCTTCCTTTGCCCACTCCGCGGTAATCTCGCTGTGCTTGTCACCGACCTCTGTCCAAATCTTCCTGTTCCGGCGGAGCATACGGGCCTGCGACTCGGTGATCAGATCTTTCTTCCGCCACGCGGCGATTTTTTCGTCAGATGCCTCACGGAGTAGCCCAGTCGCTGTACCCGACAGCGAATTCTTAGTGCTCCGCAACGTGCGGGCTAACTCCGTCAGTTTCGCACCGTCCGTCCCGAGGTAGGCCAGATCGTTGGAGCGATCGCCTGCTTGCTGGCTGAACCAAACTGTATGCTCCACCTGGGTCGCCATGATTTTCTGCCCAGCTTTCGAGCTCATGGCCGCCCGCAAATCTCCGCCGTGCGAGTCTTGGGCCAACACCTGTAGTTCTAGGTTCGATTCCCGCAACGCAGACAATCGATTACTCGCTTCTTCTGGTGTCTGCCCGATACGTTGCATGAGGTTCTTGTCAGCAGACAACCCCGCCACTAAGTCCGAGATGCTTCTCGAATGAGTACGCGCATCCGTCGCTGTGAGTTTACCTGTCGTCGCACGATTGCGCATATAAATGGCTGAACGGTTGACTCGGCCTGTGACGTCTGCAGTCATCTGCGATCCGCCCGCCAAGCCCGCATCTTCCATCGTCGCATGAAAAGCATTTACTTCGTTTTTCAAGGCGGCGATTCTAGTACCGTGCAATTTCTGCAGCCGAGTCGCCTCTTCAGGTGTGGCCGCGTTTCCAATCTCCTTTTCCATCATCTCGAGTTGTTGATATTTCGAGTGGAGACTGTTCAACTCGCCGTCCTTAAACAGCCTCTCGATCTCTGCCCCGCTAACAACGCCAATACTGGCCGCGAGGACGCTAGAGAGCGGGTTCTCATCGCCCGGCCTGGTGTGCATTAGCGCTTCGGTCGCTCGCCGCAGAATCGTACCCTTACCTAGCGGTGCCAGCGAGTCTTGCAAAAGTCCGTGTGCACGGCTCTTGGCGGTCTGTCGCCCTAAGTGATGGAGTACTTCCGACCCGTGCATCGCGTGCTGATCCTGGAGTGATTTCTTACCCCAGCGAACAAGCTGCGAGTCGGTCGCACCCAGCATGGCATCTGCCGACGCAGCCAGGAACGGGTCCAACTCATCACCGAAGTGGGCTAGAATCGCCTGTGCCTGCGCGTCACCCCCGGCCGCTAATGTTTGCAGCTTAATCGCCATCGCCTCGCCACTATGGGCATTGCGGGCCCCTATGTTTGTGGCTGTGCCGGTGCCCGAACTCATATACCCGGCGAGGCTCGTTTCCCCCAGCGCAGCCGCCACACCCGAGAACTGGGATATATCTGTTCCAGGAGCCAACCGGTCCCGCAGCATGCTCGCGAAGGAGTTGGCGCCAATTCCCTTGTACTGGCTGATGAACTCCGCACCCTGGGCTCGCCTTGTCGCTAAATCCATGAGGGGGTTTGCTGCGGTGCTACCTCGATTCGCGTTTGTCTGCTGGAGATACCGCATAGCTTGTCCGTAGTGCAGTTGACCGCTGCCTGCCGCGATCATGCTGGCGAATTCCCCCGCCCGCATATCCACCGAGTAGTCATTACCACCCCACGAGAACCCGGATTGCCCTGTCTGAGCCGCTTCCAGGTAGGCCGCCGCCTTTGAATCCACGTCAAAGGTCGCCAAAGCGTTGAGCCGATCGGCCGCCCCCATCTGGTTGGAGACTGCGGAATTGGAAGCAGCGAGCATCAGCTGGTTATGTTGTGATTGGTGCCGGGACATGTCACCACGGCCCCAGGCAGGGTATGACCCGAGGCCGAGCCCCTGGTAAGCCGCCGTAAAGGCCATTGTCGATTGGGCTGCCCGAGCCCCGAAGATCGGGTCCAGACCCATTGCCGAGGCTTGTTGCACGCTGTTTTGCGTCATCATCATGGCAGCTTCCATCCCCAGCCCGGAGTTGGTCGCTAAATTTTGTGTGAGCCGCACCATGTCGTTGACCTGGGTCGGATTCAACTGGCTCAAGGCGTTGCCGGTTAGCTGGTTAATCGAATTGATCAACTCGGGCATAGGAGCGTTCGGGTGTCCGGCATCCCCGAATATCTCCTTCATGGCTGTGATGGACTTACTCCACTTCGACAACGTGTCTTTGATTTGTCCGCCATCGAAACTCGCCAGCTCCGCCTGCACCCCCGTGCTTTGCATAATCTTATCGCGGTCCGCCGCGGAGATCTGACTTACGTCGGTGTTGCCGTCGATTCCGTCGATCCCCGCTTCTGCCATCAATCGGGAGAGCCGACCAGGCCTAGCAGACGCCAGCTGTTGCAGCGTGGAGGCTCGTGGCGCCATCCCCCGCATCGACAACTCTTGAAACAGTGATCCGAGCTGTCCTGCGGACAGGGACTGGTCCCGGTAATTCTCTCCCCCGAGCATTCCGTCATAGACTTCGTTCATGATCGCCGACATCGAAGCGTTCGACGCCCCAATCGCCCCGGTGGCCGCATCAATACGGTGACGACCCGCCAGAGACATGTGGTGAGCCATGACGGCACGAGAACCCCGCATCCCGGACGCCTGGTCGAGGATCTGAGGATTCATTTGCACGAGCATCGGGGAGAAGTTCGAGATTCCCGCAGCGACACTATTGGCCATGGCCTGTTGCTCAGCCATCCACGGCGTGCCGAACATTGCCGCCGTCCCTTGCATCGCCTGGATATAGTTACTCTCATCCAGACGGGCCTGCTCGCGGATGAAGTCATCGTGGAGCTTGGAGAAGGAGTTATGTCGCAACCGGTCTGCGATATTGGTGCCGCTCAGGCCAAACGGGGCCATACTGTTTTGCTGCCACGAGCTTCCGAACATGGTTTGCATGCCCATCTGCGCAAACATGCTCGGGATCGGCCCAAACCGATTGGCGATCCCTTCCCATCCTGTAAAGGGTGTGTGCCCCTGCGACTGTGGCATCATGCCGATTTAACCCTTCCCTGGGTTGAGTCCTAGCTCCCGCCCCATGTAACCGAGCTGGCTATTTGCCGACTCGGATTGCTGTTGGGCCGTGTCCTCGCGTAACTTTTCCATCGCGGCAGCGAAGGCTGTCAATTTCTTCTTCGTTTTCTCATCGTCCATCGCCCCGAATTGTGCCTCCCAGGCACTGATGTCGCTGCGGATGGCGCTCTTCTCGGCATCGTCTCTTGCGTCCTGCTCGTTGGGGTAGAATGTTTCCTCGATGCCGTAATACAGGGTATCAGCTCGATCAGCCATCTCCTTACGGCCGTCTCCCTCGTAGTTACCCATGTAGACAGCAAGTTCAGTTCTCCGCAGTAGCAGCTCTTTCAGCTTGCGATCGTTTGCGCGCTCTAAGGCATTTAAGGTCAATTGTACCCGGCGATGCCATTTGGGGTCGAAGGGTTGTGCTTGGCTAAAATCAAGCACCCCTTCGACCGCCGCTTGTACTAGGAGCGTGGCAGCTCGATCGTTGACCAAAAATTTTCGTTTTCTGCGTTACCCTCCATCTTTTGAAGCATCCGAGTGAACTGTAGCATCGCGTTGCCTAGCAACCGGTTGAGCGTCTCCGTCTTCACAATTTGCGAGTACACGTGTGCGTATATCTGCGGCAGTACGGTTCCCTCAGAACTCCGGATAGGATTGCCATTGGCCCACCCTTCGACCGACTCAGGCAGGTTGTGTACCTGCTCTCCGCAGGAGAAACGGGTCAGCTGCAAGCAAAGGCGATAGCGTGTGAGCCACTCGATGTGCTCGTGCTGTCCTTGGAACTTGTCGTTCAACGCGTCGATCCGCGCTTGCTCAAAGATCAGGTCCGACTCCTGTGGCGTAAGCTCTCGGAAGACCACATCCAGATTCCCGTTCATCAGCCGGAAAGTCTTCTGAAATGGCTGCCCACCCAAGGTTGCCTGCAGGAACCGTTGTTTTTCAGCACGCGTCGGCTCCGGGATAGGCGGTTGCGACAGATCCCACTCACAGTGTGGACAATGGGTGTGTCCTGCTGTGGCCTCACCCGTCTGGGTATCGGCGGGTGCGGGGCCAGCGTCCTGCTTCGGAATATCGGTACCCGCGTACGTCTCGGCGTCCGTGTCATCCAGCACGACAGTTCGGGCGCCCTCGCCCGAGATCGCGGCATTTACGCTCGGATCGGCACCCTCCACGTACTGTGATTGCTGCGCGTCGATCTGTGCCTGGTTATCTTTCGCCTGTTGCATGTAAGCGGCTAACCGCTCCTGCTCTGCTTGCTGTGCCCGCACGGCTTGCGCGGCGACTCCCCCTGCAACCTCCGGTGTTGCCTGGCCTCCTTCAGCGGCCTGTACGATCGCTGCGGAGACTTCTGCCTGCTTGGCTGCCGGGAGATCACGCATAGCGACAGGCTCTGGAACCTGTAGCTGGGGCGTGTTAAGGGGTACAGGCGGTTGGAGGTTCTCAGGAAGTGTGTCTTGCGCCACCTCTTGCTGCACCTGTGATAAGATCTCAGCCATATTGCTCGGGATGGGATCACCCGGTTTCCAGCCGGGAATCTTCTGCAAGTCTGCGAGTTCCGACGGGGTGTACCCTGCAACAGGGGCGGGAACCATCTGACCTACGGGAATTGGCGGGCCGGTCATGCCTGGCAGCGGTTGAGCTGGTGGCGGTGTCTGGAAACCTGGGTTTTCACCCGGGGCGGGTAATTTGTGTTCACTCACAATCGTTCTCCTACGAACTAGATACGGGGTAATTGCCGTCAAGAACCTGTGTAGTCCACGGGTTCAGCTCGGCATCCTCATACACGCCGCTACTCAGCGGAGCATCAAGGCCAATCGAATTGGTATGTAGTTTGGGCGAACCGCGATAAAACGTCGAGTCTTCCGCCCATGCTTTCTTTCCGGGGTACGGCATATAGGTCCGTCCCTGGTACTTAATTTCCTTCTCGGTCCACGTTGGAGACCCTGTTTGCAGCTGGTGCCAGTAGTTCTCCGGTAGCTTGAAACTCACAGTATTCATCTGCGACGGGCTACGCGGGGCGAACTGCGATTGCTCCATGATCGTGGCATTACCTGGACGCTGGGAGGCCCGCCACTGTTCTTCAATATGCTGGGCGTACCCGGACAGCGATGAGCTGTTCTGCGTCTGGAAAGCATCGGCACCTGCCAGGAGGTTCTCGTCTGTGAGCTCCCAACCCTCGTCAGCTGGTGTCCATTGCGGGACCAGTCCATTGGTGTTCGTATCGCTGCTCACCTGCCCTTCAATCACCGCGATATTCCCACGAACCTGGATACCCTGCTTGGTGACATTAAGCGGCCCTTCCACGTATGTCCCTGCGGGGAGGTGGCAGACTTCCTCTGCGAAGACATAGGTAGTTTTGGGGTCCTCTGCCGGGATTGCCACATACGCCCCATTCTCCACATGGTCATACACCGCGCGGGCGTGTGTGCGGACGTCTGCTTTGCCTTTGGAGGCATCAAACGTGATCGGGCCATCCAGCACGTCACCGCCGCCGGTACGCAGGTAAATGCCCTGCCCCCACTGGATGACCTCTGATTTAGCAGCCTTCATGATTACGCCGGTCTGTGCGACATCCTCACCCTCTTTACCTTCTACATCGTGCGACGAACTGGCGGCCTGGCAGTCCCATAGAATCCGGCCAATTGCCCCGTTGTTCCCCGCCACACCCTCCAGGTTCCGCTCAGCTTTCAGGCGAATGTCATGCTTGGTTGTAGACAGGTCCATCGAGTTATGGGCTTTGAGCACCACATCATCCCCGGCCCAGCAATTGACGTTTTTACCTGCCTGGTGCCAGATGTCCCCAGGTGCCGAGTTCTGGATCGACCCACCACTCCAGCGTGTCTCAGCCCCGTACCCGTCACGGATTACCACACTTCCGTCTGGCAGAATGTACAATCCGGCCCGTGATTCATAGTACGAGGCGGTCGTGTACCTGTGATCTACCTTGAGCTCTACAGGAGCCGGTTCATCGAGCCACTGCCGACTTTTAAGCTGGTCGAACGGGATCTCCTGCTGCAGCGATGTTAGCGGCGACAGGTCTGTCTGCTCGGGAGTCACGAAGTCTTTGGCGTGATAATGGAACGGGTGCAGCGTTTTCCACGTGAACAAGTACGCCGACAGATCCTGTACCGCCGTTGCTCGTAGAAGATTCTTCAGCTCGCCCGTCGCCGTGGGGGCCTCCTGTATCTTGTGCTCGGCCCCGTCACCGTATTGCCCGGCAAACTTATAGCTGCCTTCGCGGCTGTCGTCTCCCTCGGGGTCCTCGACAGCCTTGATCCGCTTAGGGACTGGCAGTAGCGATCGCTTCTCGAACACCAACGACTGGGCACTGGCTACCGCCAAGCCACCGTCCATGCCGATCGATTCGCGAAACACGCCGATACGGGTATCTGTGTCCTGGAATCGGTTGACAGTTCCGGTCTGCGGCGGCAGTACTACTTGCCGCATGTACGCCTGGCCAAGATAGCCCTGATACTGCTCATAGCGGTAAAACGGCTGCTGGTCGTCGTGGGCCGGTTCATACTTGCCGTATGGCTTGTTGTAGTGCACGTCATCATCCGTGGTCTCCCGGTGGGAGTCTTCGCCTGGTTTCAAAGCGCCCAGGGCTTCCCACGGGTAGGCCGTCGATCCCTCGTAAAGCAGACCTTCCCCCTCGTCCTGCCGCACATGCAACTCGTGGATGGCCGAGTTAACGTCCAAGTTATTCCCGGAGAGCCGGGTGAGGCGATCCAAGTAGGACAGGAAGATTCCACAACTCTCGTCCACACGGAACCATTTAGCCAGCAGATCCATGAACAATCCGCCGCCCAGGTCGTCCATGTACCCGAAGTCACCCACGGCCGTGTCGCACGGCTGTCCTCCGGAGAAGTCGATCACGCCGCCGTTGCGTTCAAATAGTTCTGGAAAGTCTTTGTGGAACTTCTCCCGCCGAAACCCACCATTACTGCCCTGGGAAACGTAATCCGAGAAAGACTTACTCCCGTCTGTCATGATATTCGGGACGCAGCACAAGATCGTGCCGTACGCGGAATCTGCCGAATCCCAGACAAGTACCTGCGTGTTGGGGGCCAATACGGAGATGTTTTTGATGCTTAACGGATTTGGAGCCAGATCGGTGCCGATACAGCACGGCCATGAAGCGCGGCCATCTCCCATATCCACACGGCACCAGCGGGTGTAGGCCGCCGTCCAAGTGACCTTACCCATCCGGATCTGTGCTGCCTGGCCGAAGTGCTCGGTGTGCACATTTTGAGAGAGCCGCTCGTTACTCAGCGGTGTTAGAACAGCTGCTGCATCAGACGCGAGATCCTCTGTTCGTTGCTCCGCCGCGCGTACTCGCGGCAAAACGGGATCTTCATCGTGCTCACTCGCGGCGGAGTGATCATTATCTTCAGCATAAAGTCGGTGGTCCGTCATGGCACCCCTCGTATGGTAAAAGGCAAAAGCCCGCGGCTCCCAGAGTCCAGGAGCCAAGCCAAGGGTGAAAATGGGGCCCCGAAACGGGGCCCCGTGTCGCGATTAGTTACCCCCTGTGGTGTACTTAAAGCTAGAGAACATGAGCTGCAAGCTCTCATTGATCAGCATGTCCTGCGCTCGGATACCCAGGCCAATCGATGTGATCACGCAGAACGATGCGGTGTAATCAGCCCAGCCTTCCAGCCTGTTGTACTCTGTGTCATTGTTCGGGCCGCTGTTACAGCCGGTCTGAACAGTGAATTGCAGGGTATTGGTCAACGCCTGGCAAACGTCACCGAACTTCTTATAGAAGGCCTCGGTGATGGTACGCGGGCCTACCACACGCTGCACCGCGATGCTGCCCTGAGTACGGCCACCTACGTAGTAAACCGCGGGGCGGCCCACTTCGTACAGGCGAGTCACCTGCTGCTGGTAGGTGGTCTGCAGTTGCTGGATCAGCAGACCGAAATCAGCTGTGAACTCGTCGTTCAGCCCTTGCACGCTTGGGAAACTGATGTACGCGGAGTCTGCCGCGAAGGCACCCCCGAATACGTCAGTACGTCTGTTAAAGAATGTATCAGCCATGAAAAAACGACCTCCGTGTCGATATGGTTGGATTAGTCGCGGGGCGCCACCCCCGCGACGTGTAAAAAGGGCCCAATTCTATTTAGACAAATAGGATTGGGTGGCATCAAGCAACCAGTTTCAAATGTGCCTCGATGTTGTTCAACGGGAATGGAAGAGCCAGATCCAGGGCGATGACGACACGATCTTTCAACGTGGCGTGTACGCGTAGTTCCGAGATCGTTCCGCTGATCAACTGCGGACCAAGACGGTCTGTCGAGTTCGAGGACTCGAGGACGGTAATGGCAGCCGAAGTCTCTGCTCGCAGCATCACGAGTGCGTCCGACGTCACGTTGCTGATCCCGATATATGGGGCATACGTGTCGAGGAAGTAGAACGAGATCGAATCGAGATTCCGGGTGATCATTTCTTCACGAAGAGCGATGTCGTCGGTGTCGGCCGTCGTGACCGCATGACGTGAGAAGATAGAACCATCTTCCAAGTCCTGGGTAACGATGAACACGCCACCAGCAGCCATGGTATTGAGCTGCGTGCGGTTGAAGACCTTAGTTGTACGGTCCATGTCCACAAATCCGGCAAGTTCTAGGTGCGTCAGACCCTGGTGCGGGGCCACTCCGGAAGCAAGTCCGGCGTAGGCGGCACAGAGGTGATAACCCTCCACCGTGTAACCGTCACTGTTGGCCTGGTCGGGCCACAGCATCTTCACGCGGCGGTCGGAGTACCCGGAAGTCAGAGCCAACTCAGCAGCCTGTTCAGTGGCTGTGAGGTTTTTCCAGATTTCCATCTTCTCCGGCACGTTGATGGCTGCGGAGTGTCCGGTCGCCAAGCGGATCGTGTCTTCGTTGATAACGGCATCAACCACGAATTCGCTGTAGGTGACCGTACCAAAGCCGTCAGTGTTGTAGATCAGGCGGACGATGTCTTCCGCAGCAACCTCATTGGTGACGAAGTTTCCGTTACCCGCAGGAACCCGCAGATACGTGTACTGCGTTCCAGACGTAAGCGGATCGTCTTCCAGCACTGCCAGTACCTCCGCCGTGTCGCTCGAAGTCGTGGCGTCAACTACGACCTTCTCAGGCACGCCTGCCGCATTGAACCAGCAATTACGCCAGCGGCCGAACTCCGCACTCGATTGACCCGAGACGTGTGCCTGGAACAGACCCCAGACAACCAGGTTCTTCGTAAGAGGAACCAATCCGTAGGTGTCTCGGCGACCGTCGATCAGCTCCAGAACGTCCGCCCAGTTGTCGGTGTCGCTCGGATCGCAGATCGCGGAGAAACTGACCGCCCGGCCGTTGCTGTTCTGTAGCGCCTTGTAAACGCCCCATTTCAGCTCGTTGTCGGGGTGTAGCGGACCGCTGATTGCGGTGTCCAGTGCCGAGACGTTTGAGACCGCGTTGATCTCGCCACAAAGTGCGGATTCCCAGTAACGGGCGGTGATGTACACCGTCGAATAGCCGCACTCGGCGTGCACGGGCAACGCTTCTGGATCGCCGTTGCCGTCGGTCCACGACTCGTCATACGCCGTGATTCCGGAGGTCAAGGTGATCTCCGTAGCGGATTGCGTCCAGTTCACGATCGGCGCGGCTTCGACGCGGTTCTCGGAAACCTCGATGTCCTTGCGGATATACAGGCTCAAATCAACCTCGGTCACCCCGTTGTCAATCACATCTTCGTCGAAGTTGTGGCCCAGGATGATCGTGCGGACGGGGCCATCAGCCTCGGCTGTCACGTCGATATAGAACCGGTCACCTTTTACTAGGGCCGTCTCATCAAAAGCGACGGTAAGGGTCTTCGTACCGATCGTGATTGCCGAGGTGTCCGAAACATCGTGAGGACCGCTGACATCGTTGCCTTTGGTGGTTCGCACGATAACTTGCGGCTTGGTAGCACCTGCATAGGTACCGCCGCGGCTGACTTCCACAATGTAGGTGTCGTCAACGGCACCCGTGTAGTCGCCACCCGAAGTACCGTCCACAGCGGTGTACGCCATGGTGACCTGCACCGTCCACACCTGGCCGACCACAAAGTCGTCTTGGTCGATCCCGGCGTTTTCGGCCGATAGCGAACAATCGCCAGTTCCGGAGTTGCCCCAGGTAACTGTCGCGCCACGAGTACCGATCGCAGTAGCCGCAGCGAAGGCAGCCGGTGTGACTTCTGCCACGTCGTCGTTGCCAGAAGCCGAGGTAACACGTAGTTTCGCTGTGGTAGCGTCGCCGCCAGCCGACGACTCCGTCACGGTGATGGTGTAGGTCTCGGTCACGTCGCCGTCCGCCAGCCCGTCGTAACTAGCGTGGCTTACAGCCGAGATGGCGACACAATTCTCGCCGCCAGCTGTCTGAGCACCGCCGTCGTTGGACGCGACCGTAGTTACTTGGTTGTCCACATCTTCCACAGCGGTGCCGACAACAGCAGCCACGGTATCCGCTTCCAGCCCTGCCACGTAAGTGCAGAGATCGTAGGTGGCGGAGTTGACTACCGCACGAACCTTGGCGAAGTCACCCACCTGCACGTCCCGGTCCTGGAACTGGCTGTCGAGCGGGTAGCTGACGCCATTGGCCTGGTAGTTGGTGGCGGTCGCTTTGATGCGGTTGGTTTCGCCGCTGACCGTGTTCAGCGAGTCCCCCGAGCCTACCGGGTCGGAGTAATACCGGAGCAACGCGTCATCGATATAGACGCGGGTGAAGTCTAGATCCACCGTACCGCCGGTTGGGCGTTGCGGCCATGCGTAGGTCGTATCATTCAGCCGGTCGTACGTGCCCAGGTTACCGAACGGCTTTTCGTCGGCCTCGGTATTGCGGAGCAAGTAAGCGTGACCGCCCGCGATAAACGCGTTAAGCGGCTGGATATTGGCGGATGTGACGGTTTCCAGATCCTGGAAAACCAATGTCTGAGGTACGACGTATGTGGGCATTTTAGGCCTCCATGCCTAGTGATTTACTGTTTTACATTTCCAAAATCATGGATAAGGATACGCCGCCGAACCACGGGGCCTGGATTTCCTGAACCCATCGCTGCTCGTAGGAATACCCGACAGTCACCGGAACCACGAAATTCTCCGTTGACTCTTCTAATTCGCTGATCTCGCCTACCTCCGTTACTTGGAAGCGCATGAGACCTAATGATTCTTGGATAGGACGACCGCACTCGGTCAGGTCCCGTTGTACTTCTGAGGCCAGTAATTCGGCCTGCGCTCCAGAACCACCAATGCAAAACAGCGTGTGACTTCCCAGCCAGTAAGTGGCAAAGTGGGCGTCACCGCGGCGATCCACAGGGTTCAATTGGTGCCTATCTCCGATACCACGACGTTGGTTCGAGTAGGAATTTCTTTTGATGATTACCGCCGGACGCTGCTCAGTCATCTGAGGCCTCCAACGGTGCACCGATTCAATCAGTATATTACTTGTCTGGTCACGCTTCCATACAAGGTGACGTAGTGCTGGATGCTCAATATTCAGATTCTGGAAGTGCCGAGCCAGGTGGTCCCGGAAGAATCCTGTCAGAATGATAGGCCGCACGAGGGTCGAGCAGAGACTGCTCACCTCGATCCCCTTGTACTGTCCCGTTTCGGTCGGTGCCATTACAGTTCCGGAAACATGATTGCGTGAACGCGTCCCAGATCCACTTTATGCGTCTTCATGCTTAACTGGGGTAGCATGGATGACACGCCTTCCTTCTTGGCCCGTGGTTTCGGGCCTGTAAATTCAACCTGGGGACGGGCAGATCGGGGCTGGAAATCGGGTAGAGGCAATTCCAACGGATTGGCAGCAGCTACAGGGGGCGGGGTTTTAGGCTCGGACGTCAGCGGAGACACACCCCAAGCCTGTGGTGCGGTCGGTTTCGGTCGAAATCTCGCTTGAACGTGCGGCATCAGAGCTCTGATAGGTAAAAAAAAAGAACAAGCGGGAAATATCCCCGCCTGTTCTTTATACCTCCCGGCCCTTCCCCCACTCAAGGTTTCAGGGCCTGGTTATTTTGGAAACGCCCGGCCGGTCGCTACAAGCGGTGCCAGCCGGACGCACCAAACGAGAACCGACTAATAGATCTCTGCCGCCTCGGGTGTTGTGTAAGGCAGCTCGGGGCAGTCCTGTTCCCATAGTTCAAGACGCAGCTCGGCCGCAGAAACGGGCCATAGATCTTGCTGCGGCGGTTCTGGAGCCTCCAAGCTCACGAACCAGGCAAATAAGAGAAGAGTAAAAAACGTCAACACAGCGTTGATTAACTCAAGCATGTTCGGATTCCTTTCCGAGGGTATTTATTAAAAACTTTCGCCGGGACTGACTTGCCCGGCGACAGGAAAATTCTAGCTGCGGGACCAGTAATCCGGATCGTTCCGGATCTCGGCGGCCTCCACGGCCACCAAGTCATCGTGGTCCGGCTCACCAAAGTCGGTGAACTGGACCTCCAGCAGGTGTGCTGGAATCCTCCGGTAAACGGATATTTCGTCGACGACGAAATCTCCGAATGTTTCTGAAAAGGTCATAGCCCTCTCAATTTCGGTCAGACGATTGTCTGACCAGAACTGCCAACCGGCGGATTCCAGCGAAACCAAAATCTGCTCGACCGACATCTCCCCGTCGGCTACGAGAAGTTCACATGCCACGCACAGGTTGTGCAGGGCGTGCTGTTTTATGTTTTCGACGGCTTCTTCAATGGTTTCAATTGCGTCGTGCATCCTAAATCTCCTATAGGCTTGGGTGGTAATAAAAAAAAAACGGCCAGGTCCGCCTAAAGACCTGGCCGCTTCAACAACGACTGCGTACAACGCCCGCCGGCTGATTGATTATTTGAAAAAAGTCAGGTAGAGAAAATGGAAAATGAAATACCCAAAGATGGTCCATCCAATACTATCTAGCTTCTTCAGCATCATTTCACCTCAGCAGTAGCGCCGCAACTGCTCCGCCGCGGCTAGAAATTTTTGAATATCTCCCTGAAACTCAGCGTTTAGGTCAGGTTCTCCCGCAGTTGCCGCTACGCGGCAGATCGCGTTGTTCAAGATGTCGTACAACGACGTTGGTTGTGCCTGACGTGGCTGCCGTTCCTGTCGTTCCTGTAATACGTTTCGTAGAGTGCGCATGATGTTCTCCTCGTTGCAGATGTTGCAGAAATACAAAAGCCCTGGGCTGCAACCCCCAGGGCTCAGGTGCCCGTCACACGACGGGCGATTCATGAGAACGCAGACGAGGAATTGAACCCCGATGACTCCTACTGCGTTGCTCCGTTTTACGCCCAGCTTGGCGCCGCCATTACAGCGATAAATCACTCCGCAGCTTTTCGATAAGCTGGATAACGCGCAGCCCGCAGCCGGAAACGTCCGGAATCTGGACATAATCCGCATCGTGTCCAGCACGATCGGTACGCTTCAGCGAGTCGCGGATCTCTTCCGGTTTCTCGCAGTAGAGGGCAACATCCAGCTGCCCGTCGCCGTAGGCCATCACCGTGGCACACCCTGGCGTGCCTCGCTGGCCGACAAGGACGACCTTATCTATTCTGGGGTCGCCGGTGGTG
>Ga0208299_1000293_pt1 | contig 48230 bp, 78 predicted proteins | sample 15_taG_FD_184089 | JGI IMG/M metagenome (GOLD analysis project Ga0208299, IMG submission 184089) | Marine viral communities from the Subarctic Pacific Ocean - 15_ETSP_OMZ_AT15312 metaG (SPAdes) (version 2) | ecosystem: Environmental > Aquatic > Marine > Oceanic | place: Pacific Ocean | collected... | reverse complement strand
GTACAAATAGACCCATCACAAGGGGAGCTCGTAAAATGTGAGTCTCTCAATTGTAAAGGATCCGGCAAAGGTCATTGGGATCAAAAGTTAACAGTCAAGCGGTTATCCGCTATTACCAGTCCGACAGGAAAAGAGATGTACATTCAAGTACCTATCATGACGTGCACGGATTGCGGCGACGAGTTTCCAGCACCGTCAAGTTTGGACGCGTAATGAACGGCGCGCCACCGACAACTAACGTTCGACCGACCACCGGCAGGACCTCCACTAAAAAACTGGGTACCCACACTCACCCGTCATGCAATACTTAATAGCTTTCGCTAAGCTCATTGGCCAGGCACTTGCATTCTGGGTTATCATGTGGCTCTTAATCCATTTAGTAATAGCTTCACTCTATATTTGGGGTGCCATTCTATTATTAGTTTCCATAGTAGTACTAATAGAAGACACAAGGAAGCTCGGAAATACACACAGCAATTAATTCGGTCCATCCCCGATACCTATCGCTTGGATGGCTCAGTTGAGTGCGGTAGGTAAATAACTTCGTGTGCCCCTTGGTGCCCGTGTGACTCCGTATAATATAGCCCCTAAGTTGATCCCGATTCGAAGCACCCCAATCTACCATATCTGTAAATTAACATACATTAGTGACTGTGATATAGGGCTATTGGATTCGTTAATGCCCCCTTCATGTGCTATACCGGCAAGATCCCCAGTGATATAGATTCCTGTCCCTACCGGTATTGTGATGCTAACTTATTAAGGTTGTGTGATACTTATAGCTAAACAAGGAGTAGAATAGTGATCGTAAGTAACTCATGCAAATACCGTGCCAGCGGCAGTCCGGCCAGATTCGGGGTGTCATAATGTCACAAGGTTTGCCGCGTTATATGACAAAACATGAAGTCGCCAAAGCACTTCACGTGGTCGTTCGTACCATAGATCGGTGGCGTAGGCAGGGAATACTGCCGTATGTTAAGATGGGAGCTCAATCTAATGCTCAAGTACTATTTGAAGAAAAGGATATCCAGGATTTTATGGATAGAAGGAAGCATAATACGTTCTTGAGAGGGCATGGCGATGGCTGGCAATATAATAGTGGATTTCTACCCGGTCAAGATAAGGTTGTAGTAACAGGATCGAAGGCTGAAAGAGAGGTAGTTGATAATACCGAAGAGTTTGAGCATACAGATGACAGAGACTACTCGGACGCTCCTCCATTGATATACTAGGCGGCTGCCAGCTGGTACCTCCGGCACTGAGGGAGCAATCCTAATTTAGTCCCATTATTACAGAATAGTTGCGTAAATGTCTTTGGGTTGTCGTTATTATGTGTTAGGTTAGACCGTACAATAAAACAAATAGATAAAGGTTACACATGAAAACAATAGTAGTTATTAAGAGAGATCGGATGAATAAGCTTTTTGCATCCGATGTTATAACAGGCAAAAAGGTTACCGTACCTAAAGGCGCACTCAGACGTGGTCATAACGGTACTGGTTATTTAGAGTCTACCCCTAAGGGATGGAAGCAAGTTGAATATGAACAACCAGCACTAGAAGCTGCCCCAGATAAACCGGCTCCGGGTAGCCCCGCTGCTAAGCACGCTGAAGAGCTGGAGATGATCCATTCTAGCTATTCGATTAAACCCAAGTCACTTATGATGAGTGAAATTAAGTGGAAGTATCTTATCCGCTCAGCTGTTAGAGGTAAGAATATCATGATGACTGGCCCAGCAGGTTGTGGTAAAACCATGGCTGCTAAATCACTAGTTAATAGCCTTGACCGTCCAGACTTTTATTTTAACTTAGGAGCAACCCAGGATCCTCGAGCATCACTAATAGGTAACACCCATTACAATAAAGAGAAAGGTACATACTTCTCAGAGTCCTTATTCGTTAAGGCTATCAAGACTGAGAATGCCGTTATACTCTTAGATGAGCTATCCAGAGCCCATCCAGAAGCTTGGAACATCCTAATGACCGTGTTAGACGAAGGACAAAGATACCTTCGGTTGGATGAAGCTTCTGGCCAGACAACTGTTAAGGTTGCACCTGGTGTCACTTTCGTAGCGACAGCTAATATAGGTAATGAGTATACCGCTACCAGAGTGATGGACAGAGCGCTTATAGACCGCTTTACCCAAATTGAAATGGACGTGCTTAACAAAGACGAGGAAGGTACATTATTATCATCACTATACCCCCACGTTGATACCGCCACTAGAGAGAACATAGCTGAATTAGCGTGGATCACTCGACAAGAATCATCCCAAGAAGAAGGGAAGCTCTCCACACACATATCCACCAGAACCAGCGTAGAGCTGACCGGCTTAGTATACGACGGCTTCACACTAGACGAAGCAGCTCAAGTATCCGTGCTACCCAAGTTCGACTCAGCTGGTGGCTTAGAGAGTGAGAGAACATTCGTCAAACAGCTTCTCCAGAAGTATACCTCAGATGGATCATCCGATGAGCTCTTTACAGATGTAGAAGATGAAGATAACAACTAATAGATATATAGTGTAACCTCACTATTGTACACAAGCTGCCCAGGTTAATAGGTACCGAGATGCCTCACCTGGGCAGCTTCGTGTCGAGTGCCCACCAGCTTCCCAACCTACCAGCTTCCCAGTGCAGGCCCGTGCAGGCCCGGGCAGGCATGCCCCCAGTGACCGCTTTGCGGGTAAGTTTGCCTGGAAACCGCAAAGCGTTTGCGTTTCGGCTCAGCGCCGGGCCTGCTAGGGTATCAGGACTGGCCCAGAGCTAGTAGGACAGTATATATGCTTACTCATAATGAGTGGGATCACGGGATGGTTCTTGGTCCTCTTTCTTGGTCATGGCCAACATTATATTACGTAGTCCGTTAATATCAGAAAGTGGTATTAACTGTACTTGGAATATGACTCCGGTTTGTAATACTCAAATTAGTATTAATTCTTATAGTGCAATATCTAAATTTTATATTATTCTGATAGTGTAATATCTAAAAAGTATAATAAAACAACCATTAGGGATTAATCCATATATGGACATCCCATATTCAATTTACAGTATACTAGAAATAGTTTCGTAAAGGTCTTTGGCTTGTCGTTTTTTTATGTTAGGTTAGACCGTACAATAAATAAGGAAAACAAACAACATGACTAAAACACTATTAAAACAACTTGACCGCTTAGACTATAACGGACTTATGGCTCTTAACCGTAACGTAATTGACCGGATGAGAGATATAGCCGCTTCTGATAGATTAAGATTCGCCGTAGGTGATAAAGTGACTATTAAACATAATGGCACCCTCGAAGGTAAGGTAATTAAGATCATGCGTAAGAACGTTAAAGTGCAAGTCGGTAGTAGGATTTATAGAGTTACCCCGCTGCTTCTCTCCAAAGGATGGAATATATAATGAAAAATGATGAAATATTAGAGATGCTGGAATCAATAGAAAATGATCTAGATGATGCTAACAATTCTTTACCAGACTACCCTGGCACCAGTGATTCACGAAGTTATATTGACGGCGCCAGATGTAGTCTTTACTATTTAAAAGATGAGATAGAGAAATCGATTATAGATGAACCAGATGTACCTCTTGATGAGGTTATGAATACTTCACCAAGCTTAGCTAAAGGATTATAACGTTTTTATTCGTAAATGTCTTTGGGTTGTCGTTTTTTATGCTTAGGTTAGACCGTACAATAAAAGAGGTTATAAATGACTAAACAAATACAACAAGATAAATTATCAACATGCTGTGCAGCACCAATCACTTATTGTGATATATGTGCTAACTGCTTAGAACACGCAGATGTTATGGACATCTCAGCGGATGACTATAGAAATGAGGATCCTAGGTATTATCAAATAATGGAACATTCAAAAGACCAGTTCGGCAATAACGTCGTTAAACCCGTCAGAATGGAATTTGTATCTACTGAAATAGATTTAGACAGAGAGATACCAGAACCAGAAGTTGACGAAGACGATTTTTGGAACACTTACTGCGATGAACATCCAGATTTTAATGCTGCGATGAATGGACATCCAGATTACGTTGATTACACTGGATTCGAATCTTATTTAGAAAAACACTTAATAGCTTAACAGGAAGGAACACTATGGCTGCAAACCCACAATATACAGACTGGATCCGAATTGACGGAAAACTGGTTCATGACCCAGACCACAAGATTCGTGGTGAAAAGGAACTTTTAGAAAAGACTGATCGTAAAGATTGGAAAAAATGGACCGTTGAAGAACGAGCCGCGTTGTATGATATCTTAGCGAGTAAGATGAAGAACCCGCGAAGGTTAATTACTTTTGAATCAGTCGATCAACAATTCAGAATGGCCGGTTTCAAGGGCCTACGTAAAGTACATGTTGAACTCACAAAGCAATATGTAAAATATGGCGATAGAGAGAACGCAATCAAGGGTAAGTCTTTATCTCAGATTGCAAACAAGACGTAACCTTGTATGACTTGGAATAAACATCACACAGACGACATGTGGAGTAGAAGGAACAAGAATACTTCACCGGATGAAGGTGACATGCGTAAATCAAAAGCCCTGGTTCTGAGAATACTTAGATGGGCTGAGGCAGCCAAGTCAGATAAAACCGGCCAAGAGTTTGTATGCTTTGGCGAAGAGTTTAAGAAAGATCTCCATTCAGCAGTAGTAATAGATAACTATGAAACCTCTAAGACTGGTCTTTCAAAGAATGAAAAAAGAGAAGCTAACATATTATGGAAAAAATACTCAATTTTAGGAAGGATATGTGATGAGAAAAAATACGGACAAACCTTTTCCACAAAACTGGATTCACGGCATGTCGTTAGAACTTAAGCGCGCAAACAACTCCAGAAGAGCCCGACTCCATCGTGAAAAGGTTCTCATGAGATTGAAGTATGCAGTTGGAGTTCTAACGATTGTAATGCTTGTATTTGTACTGGTTAGTACATACATATTATAAAACGGAGAGTAACAATGAGTTTCAATGGAAAGAAGTTAGGTTGGAAGATGGCAAAGTGCTCAGAAGCCGCATATCTAAGCGGTAAGGAAGCTAAAGCCTCATTTAAGTCTATGGGATTTTCAAGACATAAATATTTTGATAAAGGTGGCGCTCAGGCTCATGCAGCATATAACGATGAATACTTTATACTCGCATTCAGGGGTACGGAAGTTAAATCATGGTCCGATATTAAAGCCGATTTAAATGTTGATTCTGTAGAGGCTAAGCATGCGTTTGGTAAGGTACATAAGGGATTTGAAAAGGAAGTTGATAAACTTTGGATTGATATACGAGACTATGTTATAAAACAACTTAAAGGAAGAAAGTTAGTTATTACTGGTCACTCTCTTGGTGCAGCGATGGCTACTATAGTAGCTGCTAGATTAAAAACTACTGGTTGGGAGATTGATGGATTATATACTTACGGTTCGCCAAGAGTGGGTAATGAATCATTTAAGAAACGTTTAGTTGTACCTCATTACCGGTTTGTTAATAATTCAGATGATGTAACTAAGATGCCGTTCTACCATTGGGGTTATAGACACCACGGTGAACTGCGTTACATTGATTCTAAAGGTATAGTTAAGCTTGGTACCAACGTATGGAAAAGATCGTGGGATAGGTTGAAAGGAAGATGGGATGGTTTCAAAAATAAAAACTACTTTGATGGCTTATCAGATCACAGTATAACAAATTATAAATTTAATTTGCAGAAGTACAATGAAGAGGTATGATGTTTATGATGATTTTATAGCATTAAAACAGATTCTAAACGATACACTGGCCGCTCATCAGAGAGCTGAATGGGGTAAACCTAAAGCCAGACAACTTATTATCAAAGTTATACTTAACAAGTTTAAAAAATATTTGGAGCATCATGGCAACAAAGAAGAAAGCGCAACGTGACATCAAAATACATTACTGATAAGTTAGAAGAGTTAATTACCTTAATAATGGACACTACAGAAGATGTTACGGAAGAAAAGGATAGTTTATATAAAACATTATTCGATGAACAACTTGTACAAGCACACGATTTACATCAACAAATAACTGATGGTTTTGATGATATGGATGCTGGAAACGTTAGAGATATAATGTTAGAAGCAAATTCACTTTGGCGTATTAGAAAGAATATAAAGAATGGTAACCACGAAGATGTTGAATCAGCAACTTTACAAGAAGAAGTTGAAAGACTTATAAAGAAGAAGCAAAAAATAAATGCTATAAAACATTATAGAGCCCATTTTGATAAGATGGCTCAGGCGCCTGGCCTTAAAGAATCAAAAATATATGTAGATGCGATTCAAGCTGATATGATTAGACGTGGAATAATAAAAGAATGAGTAAAAAAGAAGTAAAATATTCTGAGGCTGGTAAGGGTGATAAAAGACGTGGCAACCAATCGAAGTATGCTAAGAATTGGGATAAAATATTTGGTAAAGCCAGTCAAGGACCTACGTATATAGAAGATGGCCGGCCACTAAAAGAACCACATATTCCATCGAAAAAGTCAGATAAACAAGATACTTGATCATATATATTAATAGAAAGCAATAACGAGGATTCCATATGTTAAATATTCTTCCACCAATTATTACAGCCAATACTTATCCAATTTCAGAAGCATCCACAAATATGTTATGGTTATTCCTAGCGTTTTTTATTATGACCGAGATAACAGATTGGATAGATAAGAGGTGGCCATAATGTTATATGATATATTTACGAATTGGTTATCATTGTCTATAGGTGCGTTTATAGGTCTATTCACCGCGGGTGTATTAGCGGCTGCAAGACGCGGAGCTGACCTGTCTAACCGGCTTATGGAATCGGAAAGTCAGACGGTCGGTCGAAAGTCGGTCGAACGATGAATTGGGTAAGCGCGCTGCTGACGAACAATTGGGTGATCGCCGGCGTTTTTCTTTACCTCGGGTATCAAGCAGGTAGAAGAGCGAATAAGATAAGAGAAGAACGACTCATTAATGAATGGACAGAAAAGGTTGATAGCGTATTTGAGTTGTTAGATATCGCAAGGGTTGCATTGGGTACTCGTCAAGTCGATAAAACTTTTAACGGCTGGGTAGATGAGAATGGTGATCTAGATAAAAGACGAATTATGGGTACTAAAAAAACTAAAGCATAATGGCAAAAGCTAAAGGATCTGTAAACGTTACATCCAGTACTAACGGTAAAAAGAAAACACGACAAGGTTTAGGTAGAGGTACCAAATACAATTCTAATCCGCGATCAAAACGATTTAAAAAGAAATATAGAGGGCAAGGCAAATGTTGATGTACTTTGTAATGGGCGTATTAGCACCATCGGTTTTAAACTTAATACATATGGTTATTGGAATTTATGTTGTAATGAAAAGAGGTAGTGTAATGAGTTTAGGATTTAGTGGAATAAGTTTTCTAACTAAATCAATAGGAATGTTATTCCTAACTTGGTTAGGGATTGAGATAGTTGGATTGGATTATAGAATCTATGTTCCGATACTTTCATTCGTTTGGTTCTTCTCTCATATATGTGAAGCGTTCGTGATTCAACATTATATAAATAACAATGTTCCCGAGTGGATACACGATTTACAGCTGAAATGAAAAAATTATTTTTAAAATTATTGAAATTTAAAATAAACATTCTAAAGAAAATCTATAACTGGTTTAAGAATGAAACAAATAAGGAGTTGTAAATGATCATATGGTTAACAGGACAACCTGGGTCTGGAAAGACTACGTTGGCGAAAAGAGTCGTTGCAAATGTTAATGAGGCAATGGAGGTATTTCATTTAGATGGGGATGATTTAAGAGATATCTATGAAAATAAAGACTATTCAGAAAAGGGTAGAAGAGCTAATATAGAATTAGCAATGAATATCGCACGATATTTAGACAACAAAGGATGTGAGGTTGTATGTTCTTTAGTTTCACCATACAAGGATATGCGTGAACAACTTAAATCTGAAAGAGATGTAAAAGAATTCTATATTCATACATCTGAGATACGTGGACGCGAAGATTACTTTGCAAAAGGTTATGAGCCACCAGTAAACAATTTTGTCGATATCGACACAACAAATAGATCAATAGAGGAATGTGTAAATGAAATACTCAATGTTTATCGGCCGGTGGCAACCCTGGCACCAAGGACATCAATGGTTAATCAATCAGCGGCTGTCTGAAGGTAAGAGGGTTTTAATATGTATCAGGGACATGATGCCTGATGAAAAGAACCCGTTTACGTGCGAAGAAGTGTATGATAATCTTCAGATAGAGTTAAAAGAATTTATTGATGAAGGTATAATAAAAGTTATGATCATACCGGATATTGAATCTGTTAACTATGGTAGGGGTGTAGGTTATGAGATAATTGAGCATGTTCCTCCAGCAAACATAGGTGAGATATCTGCAACAAAAATTCGTGAAAGTTGGAAAAAGTCTTTGGCTTCTGATTAAAAAGTATTAGGTTAGACCGTATAATAAAAGAGGTTAAAATGAAACTAGAATACAAAGAAGCACTAACAATTTTCTTAGATACTTGGCACGATGTAAGAGTTGAGTATTACAGAACAAAGCTTACAAGTTTGAGCGGTCCTAAGCCACTAGAAATTCGACCTGGTAGAAAATTCGATAAGATAGTAGAAGCCGATGGCAACTCATCATATGTTAAATGTTTCGTAGAAAAATCTACTGGATATATTTATAAAGCAGCTGGCTTTAGGAAACCTGCTAAAGGTCCAAGAGCTAGTATTTTTGAACCCAAAAGTTATGAGGCTATGGATGCATATACCGGATGGTTGTACAAACGATACTGTGGAGCAAATGATTTCGTTCCATCTATTACCGAAGGAACCGGATCCTGATCAGATAGAATTTGATTTTGGAGATTTAACAACTAACAAAGTTAACACAGATGATGTAGATATTATATGGATGCCATTCGATTATGACGATATTGACTTTTTAGTTGAGAACAATGATTACGGATTGAACACACTATTCAATGAATATAGTCCTTACGTAACCGAAGGGGTTTGTATTGGCATGGATAAAGATGGTGACGAATACCTAGGTATAGGACTGATAGTCTTTGATGAAGTATTTGAAGTTTGGTCTATACGAAAAACTAAACCTGAATCGTATTTAATGTATGAATTCGAAATGGAGGAATCAACATGATAAAACAATATGCGGATTTTAATTCTACTATGCGCGCATATCCAGATGCACTTACACGTGATACTTGTAAAGACATAATTGAAGTATTTGAAAAGAATAAAGAGGCGTGGCGCCCCGGTGAAACATTAAGTGGCATAGTACCGGATATTAAAATGACCCACGATTTATGTTGCCATGAGTCACCAGATTTATTATACGCCGAAGAGATCTTTACTAAAGTTTCTAATGAACATGTTGAGCAGTTTCTTTATAGTTGGCCCCACCAAGATAAATGGGATCCCACCTGTATGTTCGGTAGTGGTACCCATTATCCATATTGGCAGATACAAAAATATGATAAAAATCGCGGACATTATAATGCGTGGCATACAGAAGAACCATATTATAAGGGTACAGCTCATCGATTATTTGTTTGTTGCTTTTATCTTAATGATGTAGAAGAAGGCGGTCACACCGAATTTTTGTATTCTGATTTAAAGATTCAACCGAAAGCAGGAACGTTTGTTATATTCCCAGCCGGCTGGCCATGGATCCATAGAGGAGGCATGCCAATCTCTAATCATAAATACTTTTCTACGACATGGTTGTGTGCGGATTGGGGCCCGATAGAGGATACAGAAGGACGAGACGTATAGCGTTTTTATTCGTAAATGTCTTTGGGTTGTCGTTTTTTTATGTTAGGTTAGACCGTACAATAAAAGAGGTTATAAATGACTAAACAAATACAACAAGACAATTATAAAGAAACAGTATATGGCAATAGCTATTTACTTGGTAAGCATATCAAAGTTGATGGTAAAGCTAGAATCCTTAATGTTCCATTTGACGAGTACTTAAGAGAATTGAACTTCATAGACCACTCACGCGATGTTCATAACATTGCAGTAGTGTGGTATGAAAAAGACGAAGAAATTTACATTCATATGGTATATGATAATGATTCAGGCGAAGTTTATTGGGCTGCACCATCAGAGGATGGAGAATGGACAGATGAAGATGATGAACTTGCAAGTGCACTCTTAATGTGGGCCGATTTAGAAACTAATTGGAATTGGGCATAATGAATAAGGTAGTAAAATTAATTGATGCACTTAATGCATCCAATAGTAACTTAGATAAAATTTCCGCCCTTAAGACATATGCTGACGATCATGAGGTTAAAGAGGTTTTATTTCACATGTTCAACCCTTATTTCCAATATCACGTCACATGGAAAAACATCCAAAAACGTCAAGATCTCGTAAGACATTTTACTGGTACTTGGAGAGATTTACTTACTATTTTAAGAACCAGACAGGTAACTGGTCATGATGCAATTGGTCTAGTAAATGGTTTTCTTAACACTAAAGGCGATGATGAAGATACTCGTTTAGTATTCCAAAGACTCTTAGAAAGAAGTCTTAAAGCAAGATGTGATGCTAAGATGATCAACAATGTTTTTCCAGGTTTAATACCAACATTTAATGTTGCATTAGCAAATGCCTTTGAAAAATATGCACACAGATTTGATGTAAGAAAAGATGGATGGATGTGGTCCAGAAAACTTGATGGCGTAAGAGTTATAATGAGAATTGAAAACGGTACAGTTAAATACTTTTCACGCCAAGGCAAAGAATTCCATACACTTGATCAGATAACGCTTGCACTCAATGGTCATAGCATTATGACGCAGAACGTTGTATTAGATGGAGAATTATGCATTGTAGATGAAAACGGCGATGAAGATTTCCAGTCGGTTATTAAAGAGATCCGGCGCAAAGATCACGCTATCAAGAACCCTAGGTTTAAAGTATTCGACATATTAACAACTGAAGAGTTTGATTCAGGTACATCAAGTGAATATAGAAATTTTTCTGCTAGATACGATGACATACAATGGAAGCTAGGTAATCCTTTATGGGATAAAGATTTTCCAATTGATATTGTTTATCATGAATTTGTAACTGATAAGGAAGAAGTAACTTATCTATTGGAAAGAGCGACGTCATCTGGTTGGGAAGGCATTATGCTTCGCAAAGACGTACCTTATAAAGGTAAACGTTCTAATGACATTCTTAAATGTAAAAAATTTATTGATGACGAATACATCGTAAAAGATATCGAAACAGGACCATTTAGAGTTGTGGATAAATCCACTAAACTTGAAAAGACTATTCAGACAATGACAAATGTTATCATCGAACATAAAGGAAATACAGTGTCAGTTGGTTCTGGTTTTTCATTAGACCAACGAGACAAGTATTTTAATACACCAAGTGATATCATCGGTAAAGAAATTACTGTACAGTATTTCGAAGAATCACAAGATAAAACTGGTAAATTTTCATTAAGATTCCCAGTTTGTAAAGTAATTTATGAAAATGGAAGACACGTTTAATAATAAAAAAGGAGTACTACATGACAAAGTATCATGTCGCTACAATAATACAAGAGATTGAAGTTCCTGCTGGTAAGACTGGAACTAGAACCAAGAAACTCAAAGAAGAAATTTTAGTAGGTGGTTCTGCATCAGTATCAGTTGTTGAAGAAAAAGTAAACGAACTGATGTCTACTAATCCAAATGAATGGGAACTAGTTTCCGTTAAAACATCTAGGATAGTAGAGGTTATAGAGTGAAACCATTAACTGTTATACATGTTGATAAAGACATGTCAAGAGATGCCGCATTAAATGCGTGGGCCTCTAAACATTTTAAGAAGTGGAATAGTAAGCTAACATATCGAAACGTTGAAGAGTTTATCGAAGCCGGATGGAACGATACAGATTTTATGTGTCGCGATTATTGCGCTAATCTTGCAGAGATATGTACTGCAGAAGTTTTAGGTGCAGCGTGGGAACCCTCAAAAAAAGCACGAAGTTGGGACGTTAGAAAAGACGGTATCTTTCATTCTGTTAAGTCAATATACGATCCGTTCGACAACAAAAAGTATTTTCCATACGAAGATAATAACTATAACTACGAAACGTTATTGCATCCGGATGGTGGTTCATGTACTAGCGTGTGGTTCTGGGAATTAAGAGGAGTTGGTGGCTATGAAATTGATGCTTACTGTTGGGGCATGCTCGCACCAGAAGTGTGTAAAAGCATAATAGAAAAGGTCGAATATTTAAAATATGGTAGAAAATATAATTTTCAAGGCGTTAACATTAAAACAATAAAGGAAATGGCACATGAACAAGTTTATGCAAGCAATTAAAGACGTGAAAGATTTCATATTAGGAAAGCCAAAGGCTTTTGTAAATGTCAAAAAAACTGCAAGTTCTAAAAAACCTAAGCGTAAGTATACTAAACGAAAGAAGTAAAACAAAAGTGTTTAAGAAGAAAGTTTACTGGCATGATAGAGATCTAGGAAGGTACATTCATATCCGGTTAAAGGAAGAAAAGCTCAAGCCAAAGGATTTAGACGTGGACACCATTAACTTTTTCTTTCAGCAATTTAAAGTGAGGATCAATGAATAAGAAGAACACGATGAACCTTTTTGAATTGTACGATTACATAGAAGCGTTAGAAAAAAGAATTATAAAATTAGAACAATACCTTGTTGGTAATAAAAAAAAAGAGTATTGGGAAGAAAAACCCCCATTTTATTATCAGAAGGATAAAGGAGAAAAGCAATGATATTAGATAGTTTATTAGCAGGTGTAATGTTATTCGGATCGTTCGCAGCACGTACACCGAATGATACATCTATACGCTTGGATGATTATGAAGTTAGTATTGGTATTGATCATTCTAACTTTCATTTCAACCGTCAATGGGAACGGGAACTTGGCAACCATTATATAGACGATTTATTCTGGGCTAAAATTGAAGGAGGCAAAGTCTATTTTAAACCAGAATATATGAATAAAGAAAGTCACAACATTCGGTACTTCAAAATGGATTGGAGGAATACGTGGAAAGCTTTGTCTTATGGCTTTACTAGTCGAAATGATGCTGATGATGTATTCAGTAGAAACTTTGAAACGTTTGTGTCTGTGGGATTAAACCAAAAGAAATCTTATGATTGGGTATACCCTATGGATATAGAAATTTCGTTTGACGGTTATTTACCACCAGATGATACTGGAGAGAACACTACATTTGAATATGAAAATAAGTTTAAGCTTAGTTGGAAGCTTACAAAGAAAGTTACCTTATATAATTTAGGTGAAGTATCTAAGCTTCAAGGTAAAGCTTTTTATAAAGCTAAGGTTGGAATTGAGGTAGCGTTATGATAAAGAATTTAATTATGGGATTGTTGGGTGCAATTATACTGTCATATCTAGCAGCTTCGGTTATTCATATGTCTAAGATAAACAACAAGATAGATGAATGGGAACAGAATTATCAAATGATGAGTAAAGATGTATCAGCATTTACTAAAGTATCTGATCCGAAGACAATACGTTTATATGTTAAAGAACTAAATAAGATACTCGATGAGATACACTTCTTAAGTAGAATGGTTGAGAGTGGACAGTTAGCTGATGAAGGATTAACGGCAATATTAAATGAACAAGCCAAAATGAATAAGAAGATTTTGGAGATGGTAACACTTAAGTCATTTGATAAAAATGTTAGAAAAGCAACCTCACAACGTATTAGTTTTGCGAATGATGTAGATGACTTATATGATATTACAGAAGAGATGGACGATAAGCTAGATAAGACAAACAAAAAGATTCACACGCAATTAGATGATATACAAGATGAGATTAATGACATTAAAGATATGTTAAAGACAATGAATAAGAAAAAATTTATGCACACACATAAGGAATAAGTTATGAGATCAACAAGTATATTTACACTATGGGCTTCTATTAAACAATTATTAAGTTCTTTTCGGACCTATGTTTTAGAAGACGCTAAAAAAATGAAAGCCCTTGAACGAGAATACCTCATCCGGAAACAAGCCAAAGAACAAACTAATATGAGAGACGATGAGGATATATTAGGAATATGAATCCAACGTTAATAAAAATGTTTGCGTATTTATTGGCTGGAAATGTGTTAGCATGGTTTCAACTTCAAGGTCAATTTTTCATTGGCCCATGGGGTGTACTATTTAAGAAATCATATATTCCAGTGATCACGGGAATTCCAATAGGCTTTTTCTTTTGGCGCGCTACAACCCTATCATATGAATATTTCGGTGCAGTATGGAATCTTAGGTTAATCGGCTTTGGCTTCGGGACAATTATATTTGGAATAATGACAGCATTCCTATTAGACGAATTACCTGGCTGGCATACAGTCATTTCATTAATACTCGCATTTGCAATTATTTTGCTTCAATTTTCAAATCTTACACTCAAATAAAGGAACCACACATGGATCTAAAACACATATCACCATACGAACAATTTATTCTTATGGCGGAAACGACGCATCACTTAAGCTCTACTATGAGAGCATTTGTTGAGTTCAAAGAAGTATTAAAAGTGACAGAACAGTGCGCTAAATCAGATACCGAATACATTACATACCTTGATAAAATTATTTCAAAACCCGTTACCCGAGTTCTAGCTACAACTGCGTTGGACAATTATAAGAAAAGGAAATGGGATACTACATTTATAATGGTAGCAAGATGTCTCAATATACAATTAAAATGACATTATAGTATGACAGTTTGACATATCAATTATTATGGCATACTTTTTTCTCTATATAGTATGAGTACGCTAAATGGTTAGGTACTCAGTTAGTTCAATGAATAACAAAGGAGAAACACAATGAGCTTAGTTAGATTTACCAGTTTTCCTGGTATTACACGAGATAATTTTTTAACACCTTTCGACAAACTATTTGATAGTATGTTTGAAGATAACTTTCCAGAAGTTGCAAAAACGGTTGGTGTTAATCCATTCTCAGGAACCGCATACCCAAAAGTTAATGTATATGAATATGACGATAAGGTTGAAGTTGTTGCAGAGATTCCAGGAATAGATAAAAAGAACCTCAACGTCGAAGTTGAAGAAGGAGTTATGACAATCAAAGGAAGTAAGCATGGATTCGATGAAGATGAAGGTGCTACGGTTTTGAGACGCGAATTAAAGCATTCTGCTTTTGAACGTTCATTTAAACTTGGAGATAAGTTAGATGGAGATAGTGTTGAGGCGAAGTTTAAAGGTGGTATTTTATCTATCGAGATTCCAAAGCTCGAAGAAAAACAACCAAAGAAAAGCTTTGTTAGCATAGCATAAAAGAAAACGGTTACGTAAGCGAGTATCGTATAGCGGTAATACCCCAGCCTTCCAAGCTGGTGATGTCAGTTCGATTCTGTCTACTCGCTCAACCTCCCAACCTCCGTAGTAAATGACTTCTTTTCGGAGTAGTTAGACTACCGAGGTGGGAGGCCCACTAATATGAAAAAAATAATCGAAATAAACGATGTATTATATTACATAAAAGGAACGCAGCCAGTAGAAGCTACAGACATACTAGGCGGACCTTATTGGAAAGATAAGTGGAATGTAGATACAGTTATCAGAAATGGTAACACCTATTATTTTTGCCAAAAGATTATAAATGCTTCATTTGTTGATATTTAATATAGATCATGGACTTTATACAATCAAAAATATTTCCGTATATAGTTGCAATGTCCGCTGGAGCTGTAGCGTTTAGTGCGGCGTTCTTTTCTGTATTTGGACTATCAAAACTATTTGCCGGCGCTCAGATGAGTGTAGTCATCATGGCGGGTTCTTTAGAATTCGCTAAGTTAGTGACAGCCTCATTTCTTTATAGATACTGGGACAAAGTTCCTAGATTCCTTAAGAACTATTTACTTGCCGGCACCGTTATTCTTATCATAATAACATCGGCAGGTATATTTGGTTATTTGTCAAATGCTTATCAAGGCGCAACAACTACATTTGAAAAACAATCAACTATATTAATGTTTAAGGAAGATCAGTTAAAACAATTAACAGAAGATAAGAAGTTTCTAAAAAAAGAATTAGAAACCGCAATTACTGAAATGCCAGATAACTATCGTACAGCACGTAAGAAGTTAAGAGAAGAATATCAACCACAAATCAATGAAATGAATAAACAAACACTAAACATTAAACAAGAAATTGGTGATCTTAAATCAGAGCTTGTAGACACTGGCGTTGATGTTGGGCCGGCTATCTATTTAGCACGAATATTTAATACAGAAATAGACACGGTCGTTAAGTGGTTTATATTCATACTAATATTTGTATTTGACCCGCTAGCAGTATCTCTTGTTATTGCGGCAAATATGGCATTTGAATTATCTAAATCAGAAGTGCCTATTATAAAGTCTAAAAAGAAACGTTGGTGGGCAGTATATGACGGCAAGAAAAAAGATCCATCACCAAAGATTGATTTAACAAATAGAAATCGAGAACAAAAAATTAATGAAATAAATAAGACGGCCGAAGTATTAAAGGGCGGTATAGACTTAAGACCAAATGAAGAAAAAGAAAATACATAAATTGAAAATGAGCGATTTTCCTATACCTACTACAAAGATTATTAAATCTAAAAAGAAAAAAAGTAGACAGGCTGAAAAGATTCAATTAAACAAAGATATTTCTAAAGATCTTTCGTAAAGGTCTTTGGCTTGTCGTTTTTTTATGTTAGGTTAGACCGTACATAAATTAATAAAATAAAGGGTTACAACACATGAATGATTATTTAATAGAAGAAACTGGATTTAAAACGGTTGAATGCAATGACTGTAATAGGTTTATGGAGATAAATCAAGACGCTAAAGGCGGCGTATGCAGTTACTGTACAACTAAAAGAACACTAGCATTGCTTTCAGAAGATGAAAAGAATAGGTTATTTGGACTTACCGGCAATAAGGCTAGAGGTCCTAAGAAGCCGCGCGGTTGGAGATGGATGGCGGAATTTGTAGACTCAGACGGTAACGTATTTTATAAAGGTAAAGAGATGGCGGAGTTAAAAGGTACTCGACCTATCACGGATTTAGAAGCACTTAAGCTAAAACGTAAAGCTAAAAAAGCTACAAACAAAAGAAAAGAAAAACGTAAACTATTGAATAGAGCTAAGAAGCAAAAAGCAGCTAAACGTGCCAAGAAGCTTTCTGTTAAAGAAGCAATAGCTAAACAGAAAGAATTTTTAAATGGCGATATTAAAAAAGGAGACGATTAAATGCCGTTAACAAAAAAACAGTGGTTAAATCAAACTATAATGTGTGATGAATGGGGAAGACCGCCCTCACTAGCGGATGTTCCATTAACTTACATGTCTAGACACGATGCGTTTAAGAAAAGAAATATAACTCAAGATGTTATCAATAAATGTTACAAGGAAACAATCAATGAAAACAAAAACTAAAAAATCCGGGCAATGGAATGATATGAAAAAATGGACAACTGATGAAGGTTATACGTTTCTTGCTAAAGATAAAAAAGATGCAGAAGATTTTGCCAGCCACGCTAATTTGAATCTAGGTACTTTAAAGGAATTATCTGTTGAAAAAAGTAATTAATTGTTTAAAACATGATAACCCTGTTATCAATAAAAAATTAAAGGAGGTATCTATTGAAGAAGGAATGGAAATCGCTGCAGAATTATTCAACATACTCAATGAACGAAAAGACGGTATTGGTTTGGCGGCTAATCAAGTGGGTATCGACGCTGCTGTTGCTGTGGTTAATGTTCGGGAACCAATTGTACTCATAAACCCGAAAGTAATTGATGCTCACGATGAAGTTAATTTTGTTGAAGGATGTTTATCATTTCCAGGTAAAAGTGTAATTACAACGCGATTTGAGACAGTACAGATCACTTCAGCCAATGTTGAAGGCACCTTGCTTTTTAGTGGATGTGAAATACAGCCAAATGCAAAGGGATCTTGGGAAGACGATGAGCATAAAGAGGACCGTGAGCTTAGAATGTTAGAGTCTATATGTGTACAACATGAGATAGATCACTTGAATGGCCTAGTATGCATGGATAGAAAGAGAGACATCACCGTACGAGCAGTCAAGAAGCCTGGACGTAATGACATATGTCCTTGCGACTCCGGAAAGAAATATAAAAAATGTTGTCTGAATATAAAATAACTAGAAAAGCTTTATGCGAAAAACTGCTCTTATTAAGATGCCGTATAGAAGATTGGGCAGAAGTGCATGGCTATGATAATATGAAAAATGCTAAAGAGACTTGGGGGAAAAAGGGGACTGGGAATGAAGGTATATTACTTTGGAAACAAACCGATTGGGAATGTGTAGATAATATGTATAACATTACAATGAACGGTGATGACATTCAATGGACTAAACCTACTTATAGGGTTTTAAACAAAATGTGGAAGAGATATAAATTAGAAAAATTTAATATTAAAATCAATGCGAATTTAGAACCTGATTGGGAACAGATACAACAAATGGAGTGGCATGATGATTGATTATTTACCGAAAAAAACTTCTGTTATTACGTGGTTAATAATATTATTGTGTTGTTGCTTAAACAACGCGTTTGGACAATCTTTAGAAGTAGTACCATACAGATTGATACCGAGTCATGACCAGTATTGTCAGATATCAATAGAACTTATTGAGCCGACATTATTTCTTACTATTCCTGATGTACATCGACAAGAGATCCATGAGATTTTAATAGAACGCGTTGTATTTGAAGAGACAAATCCGTTTGCGCACAATGAACCATTTAAAATCGATGATAATGTTTATCAGTTAATTAAGTTACCAAACACCGGTGAAGCATGGTCTTCTCGTAGGTGGAGCACCATTGAATAACAAAAAAGGTTATATGTATTAATATGATAAGAGACAAACGATATCAAAGAAAGAAACCCGTAACATTTACGCGCACCGATGAGATAATTGCATATCTCAAAATGGCTGGTATGATTGCTTTAGCGGGAGGTTACCTCTATCTATTGTTTAAATAATTAAGGATCATAATGATAATTAATACAAATGTAAAAGCGCCTTTTGCTGATGTAAAGCGAGCCTTTGTAAGTAGAACGAGTGGACTACTAAAATACCTTTTACCCATTGGAGTAAAGGTGTCACATTATAAGGGTATCCGCCGCGGTGCAACAATTGGTTTAAAAATTCCATTTTCCGGAGATGTTTCGTTTAAAGTAGTAACTTACGCGACATCCGCAAGACAAGTTATATTTAATGACATTCTTAAAGAGGGCTCATTGTTTGGATTAAAATTTTTGTCGCATAGACATACGATACGAAAACATAACGACCACACATTGATAAGAGATGAAATTACATTCACATCAAAAAACAAAATAAGAGATAAATTTTTATATTGCTTTTTTCTCCTTTATTTCTTTATACGTGCACTTAAATACAAACTTTATTTTTGGAGACAACAATGAATAAATCATGGCAATCAAATAGGGCAGAAATAGCTACATGGCTATCTGGCTATTTATCAATGTACAAAAAATGGGTAGATAAAATATTAGACAATGAGGATCACGAAATTTCAAAAAACAAAATTCTTGACCTATTATCTGAATGGATAAAATATCTTGAAGAAACCCGGGTCAAAATTATAAAGATGAAAGATAGCGAGGATTGATAGTTATTAATATGAAGTTGCTTGAATTAATGAATAACAATGGATACGGTGCAGATCCTGGAGAACCTGATACAGGATGGTTGCCAGGTGGAGATACTAGAACGCTTGGTTTTGAATCTGGAAAACCTGAGCCATGGTTCGACCAAGGTGATTATGAACAAACTGTTTTTCCAGTAGCGGATCATATCTTTGGTTCTAGAAAACAAGATAGAAAACACTTAACGTTAGTATCTAAACGTGTACAAGTTGGAAGTTTAAAAGCTACACTTAAAAAACTAGACATTGAAGTAGAAGAATTAAAGGCTAATACAGAAGAAATGTATAAGGGTCTTATAGGAAAATAATATGCCAATAACAATCAATATAGAAGTAGGTGATACAATACTTACAGGAAGATTTAAAAATAAAAAAGTAGTTGTCAAGGATATTGGTGTTGACGATTATGGTATGCCGACAATTAATGGACGAAAAATTACAACCTTTCGGCCAAGTGTCAAGCCAGTTGCACGTGACGAAGCTATTAATACTATTATGAAAAATATGGAAAAGGATAAAAAATAAAATGTACTACTCAGAAATTGAAGACATTGATAAACCGTTATTAGACTGGAACGGTTTTCTTAATGAAATAGTAGCATTTCATACGGATAATAAAGAGTTGTTAAATCAATTTGACGGAGAGGATATTGATATTCAAGATACCGCAAAGAAATTATTTATGCATTTATGTCAGGACTATTATTATGCAACAAGACAGCGTCCTTTAAGTTCTTATGATTTAACATACAAATTAGCAGAGGCATAAATGAACATTAATATTGCTTACTTAAACAGTTGTCCAGATGTATCTACGATTACTGTAACACCTATACCACTTTATTCAACAAATAACTCTAAAATAAGATATATAACTAAAACCATGGAGCGTATGCATATGTTAACATTTAAAGATATTTTACTTCAATTGGAAGCTGCGATTGCGGACAAAGATTGGGATACTATTGAATTACTTAAAGAAGAAGTAGAGTTTGAAGTAGAACAAAATTCATTTAGTCAAGGTCATAATAATTACCTTGGATATGATGAGGAAGAAGATTAATACTTGAGGATAAAAAACATCAAAATTGTTACAAAAAACACTTTCATATTACGAAAATCCTAGTTAGATTGTATCAACGATAACCAGAAATAAGGAGCGTTTAATCTAATGAAAAACCTAAATAAGTATCTGTTAGCAATTTCAATTGTAACGGCTGTTAACGGATATGTAGCCACACACTTTATGGATCAACATAGAGAAATTTATCATGATCATTATGAAAATATGGCCGCGCAGAACAAAGACCTATCAGAAAGGCTGTCGGTGTTCTATCAACACGGCATAAAAGTTGACGTTACAATGTATCAGCCAGATAAAATACAGTGTGATGATACACCGAATATTACAGCTGACGGTACAAAGATTCGTATTAAAAGCGCATCTAATTATAAATACGTTGCTTTATCTCGTAATCTACTTAAACGATGGGGCGGACCATTCGACTATGGTGACTTTATTTTAATTAAAGGAACAAATGGTAAAGATGGCGTATATAATGTACGTGACACAATGAACCCGAAATGGGTAAACGTTGTTGACATTTTAGAATCGCACACTGTTAAACCGTATAAATTTGAAAATGTAGATATTTTTAGATTAAACTGGACCGAAAAAAATAGGGAGAATGTGTGAAAAGTATAGATCTTACCGCAATAGAAATGGGCGACAATTGGCAAAAGCTAATTGACGTTATCGATAAAACATTTAAAGGAAATCGCCACACACAGATTACGGCTTTACATGATTATTTTAAAGACAGAATGATCATGGCTCCGGCATCAGGAACACGACATTTCCATAACGCATTTCCTGGAGGTTATGTCGCTCATGTATTAAACGTTATTGATTGGACAACGAAATATTATCATTTATGGAAAGACGGTGGATTATTTACCGATGACATAAGTGAAGAAAGTGTTGTATTTTGTGGAATGTTTCACGATTTAGGTAAAGTAGGTACATTAGATAAGGACTATTATATCGTTAATCAAGATGACTGGCAAGTAAAAAAATACGGTAGAGCATTTAATCATAATCCTGAATTACATTACATGACTGTAACAGATAGAACATTTTATCTTCTTAATCATTTTAAAATTGACATGTCCGAACAGGAATTTTTAGGTATTAAGATGGCTGATGGACTATATGAAAAAGGCAATGAAAATTATTTTATAGAAAGCTATGAGTGGAAGACTATTAAAACTAATATAGGTTTTATAGTTCACTACGCCGATTCAACAGCTACACGTTTAGAAAAGGAAGCGTATCTTTTTTCAGGTCAATCAAAAATTGATTATAATAAAATAATGAAAGGCGAATCTTTAAAGCCAGATGCAGAAGTACTTGAAGGTTTAAATATTGATAAATTAGGAGACTTATTCAAATGATATCAAATATACATATCATAGACGATTTTTACCAGAATCCAGATGAAGTTGTAGAATTTGCACAATCACAAGAATGGCGAAACGCTGCGGGCGGCAACCATTTTTTACGAACTGTTGGGTTCCCTGCAATAGATCTTATTCCTACATTGGAAGATATCATTGGGGAAAAAGTCAATAACGAGAAGGGTAATTATTGGTGGACGTCTTTTAATGATTTTGAAAACTTCAATTGCTCATTTTATAAGTTAGTACATTCAGATGATCATGCTCAACCAAATTGGATTCACCACGATTGGACAAGCTGGGCTGGGGTAATATATTTAGATAAAGAATGTCCTACTGCTTGTGGTACATCGCTTTGGCGACATATTCCTACCGGACAAGACCAAACCTTATGGCGCACAGGTGATGCAACTGATGGACAAACGTTTGATCCCTTAACTTCAGAATCAAAAGATAATTGGGAACAAACAGACACAATAGCAAACAAATACAATAGACTAGTATTGTTCAGAGGATCAATGTACCATTCTGTAAACGTACCCCTAGGGCCACAAAAGTACGAAAGATTAAATCAACTATTGTATTTTGATACCACGGAGAGATCATGATAGAAATATTTACCATAATATTTTCTGTATTACTTATATTAACACAAACCTATATAATTTATAACTTGTATACAAAGGTTGATAGATTAGAACAATGGGTAGATTCAACATATATGTCAATACAGGAAGCAATAGTAGAAATGAAAAAGATAGATTCCACAGGACACTTTGAAGCAGATGATGAAGTTGGAACTGTATTCACACAATTAAAAGAAACTGTATTTAAATTAGAACAAATTACTGAGGAGTAAACATGCCTAGAAAGCCATCAAAAACAAGAATGTATTTTACACAAGAAACTGAAGATGCTATCGTACGTTATAACGAATCCCAGAGCTATAGAGAAAAGAATGCAATATATAATGAACATTTAAGAAAACCGTTAGAGAAATTAGTAGAAAATATTATTCATACATTTAAATTTTATTATTTTGATATTCCTTTAGAAGATGTAAAACATGAAGTAATTTCATTCATGATAACGCGTCTTAACAAATATAAGCAAGGTAATGGAAAAGCTTTTAGTTATTTTAGTGTAGTCGTTAAAAATTGGTTAATATGCCATAATAATGGTAATTACAAGAAAATGAAAACTCATAAAACTCTTATTGAATTAAACCACAAAGAAGTTAAAAGCATGGTCTCTGGAGATTCAGAAGCAGAAAAAGTTGAAAAAAGCCAATTTTTCATACAGATTGTTGATTATTGGTTAGAGAACATTCCGCGGGTATTCAAAAAAGATAGAGACATTAATATTGCATATTCAATTGTAGAATTGATGGATAGATTAGATTCAATTGAAATTTTCAATAAGAAAGCACTTTATATTTTATTGCGAGAGATCTCTGGAGCAAAAACTCAACATATTACGAAAGTAATTAATACCATGAAATCCCATTATAGCTCGCTAGAAAAACAATGGAATGTAAATGGTCATGTCACTACTGACAAGACGCGCCCACTAATTCCTAGATAGTTACATATTTATAGTCAAAGGATAACATGTTATGTCAGCTGACTATGAAATATTTAAAGGAACAACACTAGCTGATCTATTTCAAAAAATAGATAAGAATACGTCTAGGAATAAAATTCAGATCGAATCTCTCGTAAATGAACTTATGACATATATTAAAGACAGTAATAGCGCAATGCAATTGTTTCCGATGATTAGCGAATATATGCAAGCCAATATCAGAAATGACGAATTACTAGTAAAGTTAGCGGCTGTTGTACAACGATTAGTTCAAACTGAGGCCAAGACTGGAGAAGGCGATTATGGTTTATCCGAAAAAGAGAAAGAAGAAATTTTATCAAAAATAAAGGTTGCAACAGAAAACATACAAAATGATGTAGACGATATAAGTCTAGGTATTATAGAACCAATAGAGGGCTAAATAATGGACAAAGGTGGAATTAAAGGGATCTACCAAGACCTGACTAGCAATAAAACAGTTACGGTAAATGATAGTGTACCAACTGAAAAACGTGTTAGAGACATTGCACTCCAATTAATTGAAAGCACAAATTCAATTAGTATACAGACAGTACTGGCTGAAGTTAAGGGGGTCATATATAATCAAGACGATTTAGAAAAGGCAGGTTTAAATAATGAATTTTATATAGGAGCAATATTGGCTACACCAATGATACCATTTGATATTCTTCCTTCAACCGGCGAAGGGTGGATTTTACCCGTAAACAGCGCTATCCGAGATTATCCCGTTATTGGTGAAATGGTTTCAATAATAACTTTAGGTGCTCAAACATTCTATCACTCTGGAATTAATATTAGTAATAATGTTAATAATAACTCAAAGTTTGGAATGAGCAGTACTCCCGGGAATGGACAAATAAAGGAAGGTAATATTGAATCGATATTGGATTCTAGCAATGGCGGATTTTCTATTAATAAAATGCCAAGACCGGTTAAACAATTTCCAGGTGATTGGGCTGTTAATGGTAGAAATGATCAATCTATTAGAATTGGAAAAACTGAAGGTACTGAACGTGATTCTGTTATAAAAATTAGAATTGCAGAAGAAGAAAATGATAATGAGTTTTTATATACTCCACTTATCGAAAATGTGAATGAAGATGTAGCTTCTGTTTATCTGATTCGAGACGAAACAATAAAATTAGATACGATCCCTGTATCGGCAAATGTGCCAAAAGAATTTTCTGGTCCGCTAATAATGGTAGATTCAGATCAGATTGTATTTAATGCAAAAGAAGGTGGTAATACATATATTGTTTCTGGCAATGAAAATCATTTTGTATCTAAACAAAATACTAATATTGTAGGACATAATGTATTATTGGGAGACGTAGAAAAAGCAAATTTGCAAGCTGCAGTTATGGGTGATCAATTAGTCCAGTATTTAGATGGCATATTTAAGCAGTTTCAGGGTTTCTTAAATAACGTGAAAACTTCCGTGTCAGTTGGAAATCTTGGCGGACCATCTCCAAATCCGGCACTGGCTGCTGCAGCATCGGGTTTAGCAGAATATTTAAAGCTTCAAACAAAAACACATATGGAAAAAACCCTTTTGAGTACAAATGTAAAATTATCTAGGAAACCTAAAAGTGGATTATAATGGCTGATTTATATTGCAAAAACATTACTTCTGTTAGAAGATCATTACCTGCAGGATCCCGTTTATTGCTTGGTGATCAAATCATAGGTGGAAGTGCTATCAAGTCTTCGCTCTCTGGAGACACTCCCCTGAATCAATCCGCTGATGAAGATTTATACGATCAAATCGCCGAACAGGCATTTGGTGTTGACGCATCACTTAACCCAGATTTATATAATTTAGGTGAAGAAATTACGGATGGCTTTATAACAGAAGGCGGATTTGAAGCCGGCATTGATGGGGTTGATGTCATACATTCTGGTATGGGTGGCGAAGCAAGATTTTATGCTCCAGGAACACAATTATTTGAAGGAGATTTATTATTGAACGGTTCCGCCATTGATGAGAATGGAAATGAAATAGTGGCTCCCGCGCGCATGCCCGGGCGTGGAACTGCGGGAGTGGATGGAGCCGTTACATCTCCAGATGGTGCAGCTGCAGGTTTAGGTCCTGATGATCAGGCAGCATTCTGTAGTTTACAGGAGTTAGCTGGGACGCCAGCGGAAGGTAGTAGACTTGATGATTTTTTAAGTGAATTAGAGTTAGATTTGGAAATCCCTGGATTGGATTTTTCGTGGTGGGTTGAAATACAAACGAAATTAAATGAGCTAATGGCGATACAAGGAAAATTTATAGCTAAGACTCAAAACCTAGTTAACCTAGTAGAACTGGATCCAGGCGATGCATGTAAATATGTTCCAAATGTTGAGAAGCTTATTGCATTAATTCAAAGAGTAATGAGAACAATTAACACTATTCGAATGGTATTAGATAAAATAAATAAAATGGTTAAATTAGTAAAGAAAGCACTAAAACTTTTGAAATGGATATTCGCGCCTATAAGAATTGTAGAAGCATTCTTAATGATATTGCAAGTCATAGAAGGATTTCCTATTATGCTAAATACTGCTGTGAAGAATTTAACTGATACGTCAAAAGTTTTACCCCAGCTTCTTGCGTTACTACAAAAAATACTAGCACAGTGTGCTTCAAATAGAGGCGCCGAAGCAGGGTTAACAAAGGAACAATGTGAAGCCGCCGGCGGTGTTTACATAGAAAGATTACCGGGTGATTTAGGCGCAGCAAGAACTGGTGGAGGTGCAGACGATTTAAGTGGTATGATTGACGCTTTAGCCGGTGAAATGAGTGGATTTGATATTGACACAAATAATCGTTCTGGCTTTATGCCGGAAGGAACAGACCTTGTTGCTGGAGATATTGTTGAAGATGGAAATGTTAACATGAATGGATCCGATATGAATCTAGATGATTATCCGTTTATTGTACCCTTCGGAGATGATACATTCAGTGCAGGCGCAGGCGGTATAACTGGTAATGGTGAAGGGATAGATTTACGAGAGTCTCATATTAACGCATTACTAGACTCACAAATTTTAGATTTACAAGATTGTATGACGGAAATTGACAAAATGGACCGTACAAGAAATTTTTCTTAGGATATATATTATTAAAGATAAAGGTAATAATTATGAATAAACCAACTAAAAACATATTTAAGGCTCTTCAACTTGTAATAAAAGAAGAAGTCCGGAAGGAAGTTAAAAAACAAGTAAAAGGTTTACTCGTTGAAATTTCGAAATCGAAAAAAATAAAACCTCAAAGTGTAAATGAACCTTCATACATGAAACTCTCTGAAGAATTACTTGAAGAAGATGCACCTGTTAAGCAGTATGCGAGTGATCCAATACTAAATAAGGTATTAAATGAAACACAAGGTGGAATATCACATGACGATAGTATACCGACAATGGGTGGTGGAGCATATACAACTGACAGAATGAACGAATTAGTTCCAGGGACCTCAAGGCCTCCTTCTGCGGATGAAGTATCAACAATGCCAAATTTTATGCAAAAGGCTTTCAGTGGACATTCCGCAAAAGTTGTTAAGGCCATTGAAAAAAAACAAGGTACTGGTAGATAATGCTCGATCTCCGGAGGCTAATAAAAAATATTGCAAATCTTAAAAATAAAGAAACTGCAAAAAATAAATTTTTAAAAACAAAGCCGAAAATTCAAGAAATGAAACAAAACGTGGATAAAGCCAGGGACGAGGCTATTGCAATCCATGACTATGTCAAAAGGGCTGTAGTAGCGCCAGATCCTGAAAAGGTAATACCAATATTTGAGGCAAATTCTATTACTGTCGGCTTTGAGTACATTGCAGAACAATTACAATTAATAGGTTCGTCTATACCAAGTAATCCTACACAAATACAGACATTGGCTACAGCTGCGGATGCTATTCAAGCGTTTGCACCAAAGATGGAACTAGGTATTGCAGTAACTAATTCAGGAATTAGATATTTAACTACAAGAGCGCGCTCATCCGAATTAGGTGGAAGTTTTACTCCAATAACTAATTCATTTGCCAGCTCGTTATTAGGGGCTACATCAGGGATTAAATAATGGAATATTATTGGATATTAAGCATCATGAGAAGATTGGAAAGATAAATGGCATTAGATAACCCATTTGCAACGTCAACTAGAGCTAGAGATAAGGACCCTGATTCTAAGATCGGAGTAGTACTACCTATTCGATTAAGTAATAACGGCTTTTTTAGACAGTCAAGTACTCTTCTTGAACAAACAAAAAGTAATTTGAAGAATTTGCTCTTAACCGTAAAGGGTGAAAGAGTAGGCCAACCAACATTTGGCAGTAATATCTTTGCAGTTTTATTTGAAAATTTTGATGGGGATTTCGACAATAAACTCATAGATTCAATAAAAGAAGCGGTTGCGACGTGGCTTCCACATGTTATTTTAAATAACGTAATAGTTGACAGTTCAGAAGCAACAAACGAAGTATTTATTAGTATACACTTTTCCATTAAAACTGATACGTCGTCGATGGAATCATTAACACTCAATCTATTAAGGGCAGTAAAATAATGGCATCAATAAAAGAAAGACCTAAGGTAGTAAACTATTTAAATAAGAATTTTACTAGTTTCAAAAAAGATTTAGTAGAACATGCAAAGAGCTATTTCCCAACGGCATATGCGGATTTTAATGAAGCTTCCCCAGGAATGATGTTTATAGAAATGGCGTCTTATGTCGGAGATGTTCTTTCGTTTTATATTGATGAACAGTTTCGTGAATCATTGTTAGTTTATGCTGAAGAACGAAAAACCATTTTTGATATAGCACATTCATACGGATATAGACCTGTGCTGTCTACACCTTCAATCGCCACCGTAGATTTTTTCCAAACAGTACCAGCTAAAGGTACAGGAACAAATATAAAACCAAATTATAATTATGCATACACCATTAAAGTCGGATCTCAAGTTGAAGCACCATCCGCCGGTAAATCGTTTAGAACATTGGATGATTTAAATTTTAAATACTCCGGATCTATGTCACCAACAACTGTATCTATTTATGAACTAGCAGATGACGGTGTAACACCGACTAAATTTTTATTAAAAAAACAAACTCGAGTTGTTAGTGGAACTGTTGTAACTGAAACGTTTGATTTTACCACCGCAGTTGCGTATGACATGATAACATTATCAAATAAAAAAGTATTAGAAATAATATCTGTTACTGATAGTGATGGTAATAAATGGTATGAGGTTGATAGTCTTGCACAAGATTTGATTTTTGATGATGTACCTAATACTGCGGAATTTGACGAAAATCTTGCAGGTTATAATGATACTACACCATATATCTTAAAAATGATAAGAACTCAAAATAGATTTAAACTTAAAGTGACTGCAGATGGAAATACGCGATTACACTTTGGTTCTGGTGTAGAAAATGGAGTCGATGAAGAAGTAATTCCAAATCCTTCTACCGTCGGTAATAGCTTTACAAACTCAAATTATTTAAATAACAATTCAGTTCTTGATCCCGCAAACTTTATGAATACCTCTGTATATGGAAGAGCACCAAGAAGTACAACATTAACAGTAGAGTACTCGTATGGTGGAGGAGTTGAGGCAAACGTTCCTTCAAATACTGTCACGGCTCTTAAAGGCCTTAGTACGGAAATACTAACAACAGGATTAGATACTGGATTATTAGCTGAAGCAAAAAATTCTATCGCCGTTAATAACCCTGTACCGGCTACAGGTGGAAGAGGCGAACAAAGCTTAACAGAATTAAAAGAAAATATCAAACAACATTTTTTCGCACAGAATAGAAGTGTATCAAAGGAAGACTATATTTCAAGAGTTTACAATCTTCCAGCCAAATATGGTAATATCGCAAAAGTTTATATAACACAAGACGATCAAATCACTTCTGGTGAAGGCGTATTACAAGAACAAACAATTACACAACAAACTCTTGACGATTTTGGTGGAGAAATTCCAATTTCTAAATTGGCTGTTAGGCAAGCTAATCCGATGGCATTAAATTTTTACGTGCTTGGATATGACAATAATAAATCTCTGCAAGCGGTTAATCAAGCCACAAAGAAAAATATAAGAACATATCTTGGGCCATACAGAATATTAACGGATGCAATAAATTTAAAAGACGCATTTGTAATTAATATCTCGCTCCGTTTTGCAATCTATGTGAAAAAGAGATATAATAAAGAAGAGATACTATTAAAATGTATTCAAAAAGTTAAAGATTATTTCGATATAGATAAATGGCAGATCAACCAACCAATTATTTTATCAGATATAGCATATGAAATTTCTTTAGTAGAAGGCGTTAATAATGTTATTCCGCCCGAAGATGAAAATCCTGAAAAACAAATTGTCGTATTACAAAATAAATTTAAAAAGTCATCTGGTTATTCGGGCAACATTTACGATATATCTTCAGCGACTAAAAAGGGTATAATTTATCCATCATTAGATCCTGCAATATTTGAAGTAAAATTTCCTGAAGTTGATATTGTTGGTAAAGTTCTAGGAGATTATTAATGGCTCATCATATTGTATATGCCGATAAAGATACTTTTATATCTCGCGGGGCCGATGTAGAAGGTAGCGGCAGCAGGAAAAATTTTGGTATGGACGAAATAATTGAAGTTGGAAAAACATTTCAATTTGATAGTACAAACGTTGGAACAATAAACAGAGGACTAATTAGATTTGATTTATCAGCAGTTTCAAAATCAGTCGCAGATGGTGACATAAATTCAAGTGTAAAGTATTATCTTAAAATGTATGACGCTGGTGCGCAAGAATTAAACACGAATAATTCTTTATACGCATATGCGATATCACAAAGCTGGGACGAAGGCGACGGTTATAAAACAGATAGTCCTCAAACAGAAAATGGAGTTTCATGGAAATTAAGAACTGATCACTCTTCATCACTGTGGGCCGTGTCCACTAGTGAATGGGGTGCAACACACTTTACAGGATCCGGATATGCAGCGTCACAAAGTTTTAATAAAAACCAAGCAGTTGATATGCGAATGGATATTACTGGAGTTGTAAATACTTGGTTAGCGTCAACAATACCAAATCAAGGTCTTGTAATAAAAAGAGATAGTTTAGAAGAGACAAGTATTTCAGCTTCTGGAATGTTTAAGTTCTTTTCGTCAAAAACTCATACAATATTTTCACCATATCTTGAAGTTGTATGGGATGATAGTACATGGACCACAGGTTCTTTAACGGCTCTTACAAGCGATAACTTAGATAAGTTAAACCTGTATACAGAAAATTTAAAGATAGATTATAAACGTGGAAGTCTTTCTAAAGTAAGAGTAAAAGGAAGAGAAAAATATCCAACACAAACATATGCAACTACATCGGCATATTTAGATGTAAAATATTTGCCAAGTGGAAGTTCAATGTATTCTGTTATAGATACAAAGACAAATACGACGATTATTCCCTTCGGTACCGGGTCTAAGTTAAGTTGTGATTCAACTTCAAATTTTTTCAAACTTAGAACCTCAGGATTAGAACCAGAAAGATTTTATAAAATATTATATATGATAGAATCCGGATCCGGAGTGAATAAGGTTGTTAATTATTACGATCCTGACCATCAGTTTAAAGTGAGTAGATAATGCCATACAACAATGATGAATTACAAGCAAACGAACATTATCAAGACCTAAAAACAAGAGACGAGCTAAAATACTTAAGAGAGTTTACTGATACGAGAAACGCTTTTGTAAGTAACGGCGGTATTGAGTTTGACGGCTTAAGACCGATGGGCGATAAATTATTGTTATATGAAAATCCACTAACTGGTGATACGATCGGATCTGAAACTCAACGACCCCGATATGTTATATACCAAAAAAGATATAGGACGTCTGCAGATACAGTTGATATCATTGATAGAGATTTTAAGGAATTCTAATGGCTGCTCAAAATCCAGATCCACTTGATCAAGATCAAACTATTGATGATCAAACACCTTCACAAGGCAATCTATTTCATCTGCCCCCACCATCGGCACAAAGCATTGCAAATCAAAAGTTTAGAAGAATATTAAATATTCCCGATAAGATTGCGGATTTAATTTCATTACCTGAAGGTAATGATTATCTCCCTTTCAGAGATAAAGAATTTTATTCTCAATTTACTAATGAATCATTTACCTCAAACGTATGGCCTGAACAATATTATGGGAATTCACCTGATGATATTATAAAAGTTTCTGTATATGGAAATGAAGGTGGATTATTGACTCAAGAGTTTTTAACTTCCAGTGATCCTTTGTTTGATATTACACTCGCAAATGGCCAAGTTTTATCTACTTCATATGGAACACCTTTAGTATTAAAGTTTGATCACGGAAAATTTTTAAGAAATTTAGGTTACAGAAAAGGTCAATTTAAAATCAAATTGGAATTCATTCGATTAATGGCTGGATCTCCTTTCCCATTATTGGTGAACAACGATGAAAAAATTTATATTGGTGAATTCACCCAAGGCGGAGATGGATATATTTATGCAAACGCCGAACATAGTAAATCTAATACACTAGAAAATGATAAGTTATATGTTAAAGAAAATAAATTTATCATTACCGAGATCTCTAGTGACCGATCTGAAGCAATTATCGCACCTAATTTTATTAATGATGAAGACTATTTAGAAAAATTTAGAATGGCCGCGTTTTCGTGTTTAAATGTCTTTCCTGAATTAGGCCCGGATGGTGAACCAATACAAGCTGGATTTGTAAATTCGGATTCTCCATTTATTACTATTGCATCCGCAGATGAATTGCCTCAATCATATATCAATGGAACAATACGAATCAATGACGCGTATTTACTTGATAAACGAATATCGCCGGCGGTTCCTGGTGAATTAGATGTTGCCCCGGAAATTGAAATAGACACTATACGACCAAATTTACTATCAGGAATTAATTTAGATAATCGCTTTGGTTGGGCAGGACATGGGGCATGGCCAAATCCTCAAGCAGTAATAGTTGCACCTGGAAATAGTAATACTTCACTTATGAGATTAGAAAATATGGACAATGGACCTAATCCTGTTGGAGTTTTTACAGTTAAAGCAATAGTAGATAATGAATTAAATTTAAATGAAGGGTATTTAAGTGCACAAAATAGAACCGCGGCAGATTTAGTTAATACTAACTGTGCAGTAGTATTACGTCCACACCTAAGACTTCCGGAAAGTATTCAAATATCAGGGCAGACATTCACATTTAGCATGTATGTTAAAAGTCCACCCGGATTCACACATCGCCTTCAAGTTCATTCTGGGCCATGGATATCCGGAGCGGCTAATACTTCGACTTCACCAGTGACTGTCGCCACGGGCAATTGGCAAAGAATTTCCTTTACCTTCCAAATGGATGATCCAAACATTACAGATCGACTATCATGCCGATTAATGACAATGATGACCGACGTCATGAATCCTTCTGACCCTACATTTGTTGGCACAGAATGGCTTATGGCAGGAGCACAATTAGAAATAGGCTCAGAAGCTTCAAAATTTACTCGAGAAAAAGCCGGTGGTGACTTAACCTATGAAAGAGCTTTAAACGGTATAATTCAATATGAAAAGCCCGAAGATCAAAACGATAGAATTCTTATCGCGAATTTTCCAGATGGTACTCAAAACTTTAATGAAAAAATGGTCGGCGGTACTATATCAATTACAGATGCAATAGCAGTAAATGATTTTTCGAATGTTAACTTAACTACAGAGGCCGACGCGGCAACAATATGGGCTCCTGAACTATTTCCCGCTGATGGAGATTACGGCATGCCTGGAGCGTTAGCAGATGACCTAGGATGGGATTCAAGTCTTCACAACAGGGCTATCCGCGTACATGATGATTTTGGAAATAGAGCATGGGGTGATGGGTATTATAGCTTTCCAATTGATCCACACGGCTCCCAACATGTCGGTACAGCTCATGTCGGATATCATCCATCATGGCTCGTAGATGGAGGCCCAAATAATGAACCATGCATGTATTTTCCAGATATAAATTATCAAGAATACATTAATGAGCCAATGAAAGCCGCAACATTAGATGTAATTGAAGATGAGACACAAAGCAAATATTTATTGGCTGGCGAAGAAGATCCTAGAGCAACGAGCCAATTTTATTTGTCGGAGACATATAAGCACCGATACATGCAGATTAAAACATATAATCCTGGTCATTATGGAGGAGGCATTGCGCCTTTAGCTTCATATGGTGTTAAAGCTGGTGATACTCTAAAATTTAAATGGAAACAAAAATCTAGACCTATAGATTTTGATGAAGGTGGAAGAAAAGGTGCAGATTGTAGATTTTATAAATACATTAAACTCACACCGCCTGATCCGCCATCATTTGAACCAGTTGTTGAATTAGAACATGTTCAAGAAGAAATGGCTAGAATTTATCCAGGTATTAAAGCGGCTTCAAATCAGTTCACTGAGATGCGGATGGTGATGGACGATGGTACTATCATTTCTGGCTCAACTGTTGATGCATTAGAAGATTCAAACCTTAGGAACGCTATTCAAAACGGATGGGTGATGTTCGATCCAGCCGGATATTCAAAACCGACAGTAGAGCCAATAAGTGCTTCGCGCTTCCCAGTTATAAAGCCTCCAACCCCACCAGACCCTCCTTCACGCAGACCACAGCCAGTACTAGCTGCTGATTTACCAGCCGGATCTAAAAGCGGTACCATAGATGGAGATCCGTGGAGAGTCTCATCCGCAGGCCAGACATGGATGTCTCCAGCGAATGACTCTGGAGAAAGTAATACGAATACATGGGAATTAGAAAGGATTGCATATGAAGAGCTATTAATCGATGGCTGGAATTGGATTGGAGATCCTGAATCGGGATTTTGGAGATATATTCACCCGGATGATAATTTCCCGGAAGCATTAGGCCCAATAATTAGACCAATTGACCTTGTCATAAACAATGATCATCCGGATATTGTATCTGGCCAAATACAGTTAAATGGGTTAGGAACTGAAACGTTTGCATTCGGTTGGATATGGTGGAATGGAGATTGGCACCCACAACATGTAAAATCTTCTTTGATTACTACGTCATTTATTCGTTACGACGATGACCAACAAAAATTAACATCAACAATTGGCAATGTTTTTCCTGCACATGAAACTTTACCATCTGGCATCGAAATTAAATCCGATGATGGTAAATACGTTTGGGGTCAATACGGATGGGAGCTAATCACTGAAGAGCCGAATGAGCCACAATACATGTGGACCCATTCAGATCAGCCATCAGGTGTTGGAAGTCCATATACTTCTGGATACTTCGAATGTGGGGAATACAATGAATGGGAAGAAGCTTCATTTGAAATAGTTGTCGGCGAGCATTGGGCATTAGATAAAAATGTACAAATAGCGATGGTAGGCAATGTTGGATCTTTTGGTGAACTTTGGGTCGCTAATTTTGAACTTGAAATAGTACGCACTAATGATCAAAGAATAAATTATGTAAAAGATGCAGCATATGGCCCATTAGCTCTTACAATAGAAGAAGTAATAGATCCAACACGGATAAAAGTTTCAAAAACCTATTCTGAAGCTTTAAGTGAACAGGGCGGAGTTATATCTAATTTAGCAATATCTGAATATTCACCTTTTGATTCTGGATTTAATGTTGAATATATAATGGCAGAAGAGAGTGAATCGCCCGTTTATGCACGATATGAAAGTAAAATTTTAAACGTACAAAATCAAGACGGATTGAGAAGATTAGTTGTTGATAAATCATATAATGAATATGGAGCCTCAATTGATGCAATATTAACTGGAAATGATTCAATCGCACAATATATCCCGGATCCATCGCAACAATGGCAAGATTATTTTATTCGTCACAGGATAAAGGATTCTGATAATCTTTACACATATTTGCATTTTAATGACGACATGAAATCATTAATTGTTAACTTCAAACCAGTTGCAACTACGAGCTATCCTGGGGCTATAGCGTATAAATTTTTAGAACCGTTGCCAGATAATATAGAAAAATTAGACATGTGTTATATTGGGTATGAGGTAACACCAGAAGTTGTCGAAACAGTTGAACTAATTCCATTCAATGACGAACTAATTCCGGATACTGTTTTAAGAGTACCGTTTTTTCAAGATAAAGACAGTCCTATTCGAACAAGAGAAACTGCGTATAAATCACATACAGATATTGTTGGTGTAGGTAAAGATGTAAGAGAAAAATTAGAAGACAGATTAATAAGTGGAAGCTTAGAAACGGCAAACATAAATATTGATTTTACTGAATGGAAAAACTTTATTCATTTTGGTTCGGCTGAAGAGAGATTGAAGAATTTTAAGACCAAAGTAGCACAAATAGAAGAATATTCAAATAGAAGTCAATCATTAGTCGGTCAGTTTCCTACAGCAGGTTATCTCGGCAATGATCCAGCAACTTCAGTAAGCTCTTCAGTAGATCAAGTTCAGACGTGGGAAGTTTCTAGGCGAGAAAAAATAAATGGATTTGACGAATTTGAAAATTTCATGTATTTTGAAAGTTCATCATATGTGACAAGTTCTAATGGTGAATTTTACGACAATGCTGCACCGAAAAGAGTCGGGGATGGTACGTTAACATCGCCCTTTATTTTACATTCGGTAACAAGTTCTCAATTTACCAACTGGTATGAAGCAACTCGAGCAACGGCTTCGTTATACGATAGAAAAAATAGTAATAGACTTATAAATCTACTTCCGGAGCATATAACATATGATAGTGATAATGTAGAGTTTTTAAGATTCATGGATATGATTGGCCAACATTATGATGGTATATGGTCGCATATTCGTGCATTAACAGATGTTCATGATAGAACTGAAGATATTACTAAAGGTATAAGTCAAGCGCTTGTTGAGCCTGTAGCAAAGTCTTTAGGTTTTAATTTGAAAGAAGGCCAAGATTTAGTTTCACTACCACAATACCATTTGGGCCTTTCTGAGTCCGGAAGTAATTCCGGTGTATGGAATGTACGATTTACAAAAAGATCTCAAAAAGATCTTACGCGTGAAATATGGAATAGATTACTTGCGTCTTCTCCTTATCTTTTGAAATCAAAAGGTACAAAGCAATCTTTAAAGGGTGTATTAGCCGCTTATGGAATACCTACATCAATATTGAGAGTTCAAGAATATGGTGGTCCACGAATCACCGGTGAACCAGATTTTGAAATCAAACAAAGATTTACAAAAGCCGTGGACTTTCAAGGTTCAGAATATATCGAATCCCCATGGTACCACACTGGAAACACTAGAGTACCTGATACTATAGAATTTAGATTTAAAGCCACAAAAGAAGATGATATGTTCTTGGCTGCAAAACATAAGACATCGGGAGGTGATTTAGAAGCTTCCATATTCCTTAAGAACGTTTCAGGATCTGATGGCAAGGGTCAAATTACTTTTATGGTTTCTGATTATGGCGCCGGCGCGAATCAGCAAAGCATGAGCTTAGCCCCTCAGCCGGTTTATAACGGCGAATATTGGTCAGTGATGTTAAGGCGTAGAGCTTCAACATCCCATCTTACAAGTAGCTATTCAGATATGATTGTAAGCGCAGATAATACTACAACTCAAAGTTTTGATTTATTTGCGGGCTATTTTGATTCAGGTATTGATGAAATAATTGTAAAGCAATCTGGAAGCTTAACAGTTACTAGTAGTTTGAGTGAAAATTATTATGCAACAGGTTCAGGAGTAAATAACAGATGGTACATTGGTGGACGCTCTGCGAATACAAATTCAACAGGAATTAATATGCTTAGTGGTTCTGTTATGGAATGGAGATATTGGAATACTCCACTGACAGCATCTGCATTCTGGAACCATGTTGCTGCACCCAAGTCGATTAACGGTAATCATATCAGCTCATCGTATTACGACATGGATCTTAGGTTTTCAATGGATGACAATGCAAACTTAAGCGATTTACCAAATACAATAATAGATTATTCTCTAACTGGCGGCCAATTGTATGCTACGGCTTCTGGCTTCCCAGACAGGGTTAACTTTTCTAACGTATCAGATAGGCAAAAAGCGTTTGTTCCAAAAATTGGATTGAATAAAATGTCTAATAAAGTAAGAATAGAAAATTCTATATTAAAAACTCCAGATGGTGCATTAGCGAATTTAAGTCCAACAGAAAGAGTCGAAATAAGTAGTTATGATACGGCGGGTTTAGATTCAAATAAGTTAGGAGTATTTTTTGCACCTTCTGATGTTATAAATGAAGACATTATGCTTTCTCTCGCGGATATGGATTTTGGATCCTATCTTGGAGATCCTAGAGATGAAGAAGAAGATCGCTATACGTTTGGAAGATTTGATAGGATTGCCGACACATATTGGCAAAAGTGGACTACCAAACAGGGCTTTTGGGATTATATTAAATTGATAAAATATTATGATTTGTCGCTATTCGATATTTTACGATCTTTATCTCCGGCAAGGGCTAAAAAGAATATGGGACTTTTATTCGAACCTACATTGTTAGAACGAACAAAAGTAGTAGTAGGTAAAAAGCCAACATTTGAAGATGTATATGCAAAAGCCGAAATAGAAGAAACTGATCAGCATACAGTAACAAGTTCTAGAGAATATAGTCGCGCAACGGTAAATGTTTACCAATATGAATATACGGCCTCGAATAAAACTGTACCAGTTGCACACTTTCCAGCTGATACGATAAGCTCGGTAGTAACAAGTTCACAACTTGATAGATCTGCGCACATTCCAGAATTTTCATATTTTATGTCATCTAGTAATGCATTGTTTAGAACTGCAACAGTTACTACTTCTAGTTGTTTAGAACCAAAGCCGGGCCAAAGACTTGATTACTTTGAAAAAACTGGATCAAGGCATTTAAATTTTAGTAATATATTAAAATCTGATAGGATCGATTATGCAACGGTTTCATCGTCTATTCCGGTCATATCTTCAATTAAAAAATTCGGAGTAGATTATTTATTAGATACAAATGATAGAGACTATACAGATGCCAAGGTCACATACGGTGGAAGTCAGGCGTCCTTTTTCTCAGGACTTGAACCAAGTTATACCGCATCTAAAAAATCTGAACATAATATGGAATATGAATTTTATTATACGGCGAGTAATGGTAGGACTGCATCAAGAAACAAATTGTACAAGCAACCATATTCATCTTCATTAATAGCATCAGAATTTGAATCTTTGTTTACGACACATGCTGGACTAACGAATTTAGCGTATAATGGATGTAAAGAAGATGGTACAACCGCGCCTAGAGGTCCTGGTGCACAAAATAAGCCTCAGGTAGCCGTTGAAATTTCCGAAGTGAATCCATACAGTGTAACAACTTCCGGTGGAGGCGATACTTATTTAGATACGGAAATAACGGATGAATAATCATGGGACACGAATATTTATTAAAAATAAAAGTTGTTCTTATAATTTTAGGAGAATAAAAAAATGGGATACCTTAACAACGCAACCACAGTTTTGGATGCGATACTAACTAAAAAAGGTCGTGAATTATTAGCTCGTGGCAAAAACGAATTTTCAATTACGAAATTTGCGTTGGCCGATGATGAAGTTGACTATTCTTTGTGGGATGTTAGCCATCCCTTAGGCACAGATTATTATGGAACGGTAATAGAAAATCTTCCACTATTGGAACCTGTAACCGATCCAAATACTGTTATGAAATATAAATTGGTAACAAGAGATGTTGGTACTCGTCAGATGGCAATACTTACCGGGATTAATTCAGGTGGATATACAGTAACATGGAATGGTACAACACAGACTTCAGGTAATGGTCAAGTCGTTACAGTTGAAACACAATTTGCACCTGACGAATTAGATCCAGATGGATATTCATTTACCATATTAAATTCATCAATATGCTATTTAACGGCCGAAAGCAATCCAGACGCGGGCGCTAATGAAAACTCTGGAATCAATTATGTATCTAGCACTCAAAATGTAAGTCAAACCGTTTACGGAAATAGTTGTTCAATATACGCTAAACCTATTTCTAAACCAAATACTGGTGAACCTAATCCTTCAACTACAATACTAGTAACAGGATTAACTTACGGTGCTACAGCTTCTGCTACGATAACTGTACAGTATATTGATAATACTACTGGGCAATCATAAAAAATAACATAAGGAATTGACGCATGGCGTTTCTTGATAAAAGCACATTGATCGTTGATGCCGTATTAACCGATAAAGGTCGCGAGATGTTATCTAAAAATGAATTTTTTATTGATAAATTCGCATTGGCTGATGACGAAATAGATTACGGTTTGTATGATGAATCAAATACAAATGGACCAAATTTTTACGGTGTAGCATTAGAAAATATGCCTATATTGGAAGCTGTCACTAAATCTGATATGGCTATGAAATATAAGCTAACAACTTTAGAAATAGGCGATGCATTCATTCCCGAGTTAAGTGGTATACCCTCGTCAGTAACATTAAAAACGGATCCCGATCAAGCCCAAGCTATAGTAATTTCTCCTACTACATTAAGAATGGGTAATGAATCAGAAGACTATATTTTTGAATTACAATCTGATGAGTTCGTTGATTTGGTTGAAGGTGATTACGTTACACAACAAGAACTTAATACACCTACTACTTTTCCTATACAGATTCAACACGTTAAGGCTACAAATGGGAATACTATTCCTTTAATGTATATGCAGAAAGTAACCTTTGATGGTAAAAGTGTTCCAGGAGTTAATTTCGATTGGAAAGCTGCGCCATCAGGTGGATATTTAATAGGAATTGAAGGACCTAAGAACAAATCTCTTGGCGTTGAAGTGGTTGCTGTAAAAACAACTGGTGGAATTACTATTATTGCCGACAGTGAAACAAGCTTTTTAGACGGTGCTGCACTTGCTAAACCTTTTATGATTAACGTTCAAGGTTCTGGTCAAGTTTATTTTGTTTATAGTGGTACAGAGAAAGGCGGTGATGATAAAGACAAAGGATTTGGCACTAACGATAACAAAGACTCTAAAGGCGATGATAGTGGATCTGAAGGCGACAACAATAAGGGAATGAAGTAATGCCAAAAAATAAATCAGATCAAAAGAATGAGTCTAAAAATTTAAAAAATAATTCAGATATCGAAAAGGTTAAAGAAACATTAGCTGATGAATTTCTTGATAAGATGAAGGATGATGAAAAACTTCTTAAAGACATCGATACACAAGAAAAAGAAAAACAATTTGAAAAAGACATGAAATCCTTAAAAAAGGATTCTGTTAAAAATAAAGACGCAACCCCTCCTGGACGAGGACAGGTTAAAACCAAAACTGGAACAGTAATGAGCCTAGTAACAAAGCCAGAAGCGGTTGTCACAACAAATACAACAGTACAATTAAAAGTTACTGGAGTTAAATCAGGCGTCACTCAAGTAGTGTCTGTGATATTAACCCCATAATAAACTAAACAAACAAAAAAAATCATTGCACCAATATTTATAAGTGAATAAGGAGTTAAACCATGCCAGATAGTATTTTTACACCATTTGAAACAGATGACATTATACCAGGTCAGGTAAGTGTTGTATCGTCAGGGATGTGGTCTGGAGGAGTTGGAACACTTACTGCGTTTTATACTTCATCCACCCAAAGCGGTAGTACAGGTGAACATTATTATGATGTTTACAATGGCATTGTCGGTACAAACGCCACAGCATCCGTACAATTTTCAGTTACATTTGGAGATATAAATGGTTCCGGTTCTCTATCGGGCGATAGCAATTATAAAGCTTCAAAAGCAATCTATAGACAATTAAGAAATTTACTCCTACCACAGAACCAAACAACATTTAAGTTCGGCGCCGCGGATGCAACGTCATCTAATACGGTTTTTGGAATGACAATTAATCGTACGAGATTAAAAGAAAAAATGGATCCAGGCAACTGGGAAATTCATCTTTCTGGATCTGCAGGTAAAACATTAAAGCTTATTGATGATAGCGGTGCAACAGCAGATCCGAATGTTAAGCAGACAGTACGCGAGTTTAACATTATATCAGGTTCGATTGCCTCAGGAACGGCAGTAACAGGATCTTCTACCAAATATTATGGAAAATTTTATCCAGAACCAGGATTATTAGTATTTGATGCAAACCTCATGATGAATTATATGAATATGACGGGTTACGCCACAGCATCAAATAATAATGATAATAACTCAGAAGCCTTTTATAACAGTATTAAAGGTGGTGCATATTTTGCTGCAAGACGTGAAGAACAAATTAAATCAACACACTATTTTTGTAGAGTAAAACACCACAAATATAATCATAGTCAAAACCCAACATATTATTCTGGATCTAATGCGAATTTAACAATATCGTCATTTAGAACTGATCCAAAATCTTACATTACAACTGTTGGACTTTATAATGGCGCTAATGAATTGCTAGCGGTTGCTAAGCTTTCTAGACCTATTCTTAAATCTACGAATAGAGAAGCACTAATTAAAGTACGATTAGATTTCTAATAAGGATTCTTATGCACTCAATAAAAAACCTGCGCTAGCGGGTTTTTTATTGTATAGCCAAAAAATTGTTATAGATTATATTTATAATTAATAAAGTATGAGACAACTATGTTCGGAGATATAGCATCAGAAGATCGTTTAATTACTCCACATGAAGTAAATAAGCGATTTACAATCACGTATTACAATAACACTGATACGGCGACTAGATTAGGTGTTTTGGCGCTACATGCCGTTTCATCCTCATTTAAGGGTGCTAATGGTGAAGGTACAAGTAATAATAATGGCTGGTTGAGTGCTTCTGCAACATATACCTCATATACAGATCCAGCGGATGGTCAACAATACCGGTATTATAAAGTTCCATTATATAATCAGATTAAAGTTAACTTCTTTGACAGTGCACACGCACAAAATAGATTTGGCCCGGCACCTATGCCACAACATACCCTTGACACTAATTTCATTCCGTGGGGCCATGGTAAAGGAGCTACAAATGGAAACTATCATTGGAAAAACTTAAACATTAGAAAAATTCATAACGTTGCAAACGTAATAAGTGTTCCACAAACATTGTTTGGTGAAAAAATGAAGTCCGGATCGATAGTGTTAAACGATTATTCTTCAGGAGCCAAACGAGAATTAGTAGATGATGGATATGGAAATTTATACGATAAAGTGTATGAAACTGAATTTATGACCGGTAGTTTAACTGCAAATGGTTCTGGATCAGCACTTGGGGTTGTTTCATATTCTCATGGGTTATTAATGTTAACCGATACAGGATCATATTCATCCGCGGGCGCACAATCAAGTGGATCTACTGGATGGACGTTAGAATTTCAATCGACTAAAACACTTTACGAACATGAATATACTGTTACTGTTCCAGAGAACCAATTTAATTCAACTACTAATATCAGTACAACGTTTCAGCGAAGTGGAAGTTTAAATTTACCAAGCATGTCGTTAAATGAAATGAGACAAGTTATGCCCTCACCGTCTGAGGCAGGGTATAATCTTCAAGGATATAACGCAACTCCTATGGCGGAAAATTTTACAACGCATTCTTTTTTTGCGCCATATGTTACTACTGTGGGGCTTTACAACGACCATGGAGATCTATTAGCGGTCGCTAAAACATCTAGACCGGTTAGGAATGATCCGGAGTTAGCCTTATCATTTATCATTCGGTTTGATATTTAATATTGTCAAGGAAATATTTATGAAATTAAAAGAATTTTTAAAAGAATCTGAACAGATTAGTAGTGATATACTCGTCGAAGAACGAGGCGTTGTTTCAAAATCTAAAATTAAAAAGATGGAGAACATGTCAAATAAAATAGTCAAAGATATGCATAAACTAATTGAACTTTTTAGTAAAGAGCACATGGTCGATACTGGAAATGCTACTCTATATAGAACAAAGAAAGATTGGGAGCAGCTTACTAGGGACGTTGATAGAGCCTATGGTGGGTGGTTTGGTTTTGTTTATGATAGTGACTATATAAAATAAAGGAAATAAAAATGGAAAATCTATATGATCAAATGAATGAATTATGGGAAACTTTTCAAGAGAACCATAGAAAACATTCTGAAAAAGGGAATAAAGCCGCTGGTGGTAGGGCAAGAAAAGCTATAGGTGAAATTAAAAAACTAGTTACAGAGTATAGAAAAGCTTCTGTTTCAAAATCAGCATAAATCATGGCTACAGATAAAACAGATAAGATAGGAATGTCACCGATAGAATCTTTAGATCCAGATCCCTATGATTTTCATATTAATGATCAGAAGCATGCTATCAATACTGAATTAATTGGTATTATTAAGTTTAGACAAAATAAAAAATGGCTAATCAGCATTGTTGTAGTTTCATTGTTTGCTACTATACTAGCACTTATGATTTATTTTATGAGTCAAGGTGTTGATGTAGTAGGTGGTTGGAAAGAGATATTATTATTAATGCTTGGTGGGTTTGTCGGCTCATTCGCTAAGGTCATCGACTTTTGGTTTAATAACGCAGAAGACGATGTTAAATTATTAGAGCACGCCGATGATTAACATATAGGAGAAAACAGATGTTAAAGAAAATTATATTAGGTGTATTATTAACCTCATCTTTGTTTGCGGAAACAGAACTTTGGAAGTTTTTTAAATATTCTACAGCTTATGCAAGTTTCAGCCTTAATGCCCCGCGCTATCAAGACGATAGATTTACAATCACTGGTGGATTAAGTACTGGTCAATTAGAAGTTGCACGAGATGAACGTGAGTTTGAAGCGGATTTTCAAAAATCATTTGGCTTGAGAAAAATTGGTAGATTCAAATACGAACCAAAGCGCGGAGTAAAAAATGCTGGGGTGGGTGGAACTTGGTATGATGGATCAGAAAAGAATGCTAATGAAAGTGCGACAATAGCACCAGTTAAAGGATGGGAATATCTTTTAAAGTGGACTGAGGGTCGTCAATGGGGTGAAGAATATATTAATCAAGAATATTGGTTAAGATATACTGGCAATTGGTTTATGGCTAAGGTTGGTTGGACACAATTAGGTCTAGAAGATATTGTATATAGTCAAGGTGATTTAAGAGTAAAGTGGACGTTACCGGTATTAGATAATGGCTTTACAGTAAGTATTGGTGCAAAACATAGACAACATCCTGTATACGGATTTGATGCTATGGTATTGGACACAACTTGGTATCGTGGTTCATGGTGGGATTTTGCAGAAGATGCTTTTGGTATTGACGATAATATGTGGGCCGATGGAAATGCAATTGATGAAGATGGTAATTGGATTGAATCCGAACTATTAGAATACGTAAATGGTGAATGGGTACCGATTGAAGGTTCTGGTCCATTTTGGAATGAAGGTGGTGAGTATTGGGGTCACGATTGGTTATGGAGAGATGCTGATGGTAGAATATTTGCTTATACAGACAGAGAATATTTTGTGTATCATTTTCCAGGCATGTTAGAAGAATATATAGATGGTGTAAAGAAAGATATTGGATTCCAAAAAGAAACGTCACTAGTTTTAGGTGCGGATTTCTATCACCATTCAGATAATTGGTGGATCCACGCTTGGGGTAACTGGTTACCTTATCATTTTGGTCATGACAAATATTCATATCACAATGCAGCAGACTATACTACGCATTTAGAAGATGGCAAAGATCCACACAAATTTATGTATATGGAGCCAATGTGGATGGTGTGGGACGATTACGATTTTGGTGCGATATTTGGTGTTAAGCTGCGAGACAATTTAGGCGTATTTGCCGAAGGGAAATATTTATATTATTGGGAAAGGCCTGCTTATGACTTTAAGTTTGGATTAAATTATCAATTTATGGGATTCTAAAATGAAGAAAGTATTATTAATTTTATTATTAGCATTTGGTTGTGAAGATTCTAGGGTAGCGGATAAAGATCCGGCATCCATTGAAATGTGGGTTAATGGTGATGTAATACCTGTATTTGATTATTATGAAAGTATTACTACTTTTGGTGAATCCTCACATGCGCATGAGGCACATGAAGGCGTTTGTAATCCATCATGTCCGGCCCCGGATGCTATTAAAAAAATATTTGTAATACATTTTCAAAAAGATGTAGGCCGCATATCACCTGAAAAGGAACATTATGCATTAATCTTTTACGATAATGATGCATATGATAATGGTGACTTAATAGATCAAGGAGTTTATATAAACCCAGCATCAGAATCTACAAAAGGTATTACATTAGAAATTGTAGGAACATCGGATTATACAACAAATGCACAAGGTATTATAAACGCTAATGATGATAATGTTGTCAGTGGATATGCAGAAGGAACATATTGGAATCCTTATAGGGAAGAAATGCAGAATGGATTAATTGTTTTTGAAAATATAGAGATTGAAACAGATACTTCTAATACCTTTTATTCGGAGTATTACTAATGCCGAATAAAGCAGCAAAAGATAGAAAAAGAAAACGAATATTACTTAACACACAGTTAAATAAGGAAGGTAGAACGGCTAAGCAACGCGCTAAAAAGAAAGCAAAAGGTAATATAACGACTTCTAATAGGAGATTTTAATGAACGGAGACATTAAAATAGGCAAGCTTCTTTGTGATGAAGATATAATTACAAAGAGACAATTGAATCAGGCTTTACAAGCCCAAATAAAGGGTGATAAGCGATCACTTGGTGAGATACTTGTGGACAAAGGATATTGCACTCTTGATGATATAACAGACGTTGTATTAAAACACGGCAATGGTCATGAAGAACATCATGAAAAGATTGTTGAAAAAATAGAAGGCCCTACGGCAAAAGAACCAATCGAAATAAGTGAAGATAAGGTATTAGATACTAAATTCACACTATCGGTTCAAACTATGGTTGCCGCTGGAACTGGTTTAGCGTCATTGATTGGAATGTGGTATACATTACAAGGTGAAATTGAAGAAGCTAAACAATTACCAAGTTTAGAAAGCTTATATGAAGCTGAATATCCATCAAAGCCAGGTGGTCATAATTGGCCAAGGTCTTTTGAACAATACAAATCCCAGGTAGGTGGACTTCAGGAAGATATGGGCGACGTATTTGAACAAGTTGAGGAACTGGAAGATATTATTAAAGAACTAAGAAAAGACATTAAAGACCTCGAAAAGAGGAAACGGGACAAGTAGGAGTTAGTTATGAAGAGAATAATTTTATCGTTATTGTTGCTGGGTGTCCTAAGCGGACAAGTCACAGATAAAAATTTTAAAGAAGAAATTAGTGATGGTGTGGTTATAGTTGTATTTACATCTAAATGGGCAGAAGGCGATGGCATGGAGTATGTTAAAGGTATAAAAGGATATGAGGATGCTAAAGTGTTGCAGGTTATGTCTGAGGATGCTAAGAAAGTTTGTAAGAAATTACGATTAAGGAATTATCCATCAATAGTACTGTATGTTAACGGTGACAAAATAGACATTTGGAAAGGTGATATGGACGGGGTGATTGATGTATCGCCTAGTGATATCAAGAAAACCCTAGAAAACGCAATAGCAGGAGAACAATTTTGAAAATAACACTAAAGCAAATAAAAAAAATAATTCGCGAAGAAATTATAAATGAGAAAAAGCGAATGAAAGCTTTATCAGAATCCATAACTGAAGGACCAGATTATGATATGTTTAAGGCTTTGAATAAAGTTAACAATGACGTATTTAGAATTATGAACAAGTATGATGGCAAGGTCGACATGGACGCTATATTTAGAAGCTGGATGTTGGGATTGCATGCAAACCTTAAAAAAGCAGGGATCAAATTAAAATGATTAAATTAAAAGAAATTATTAGAGAAGAATTGTTGAATGAAATGGGTCCTAAATGGGATAAAACTGATATAGGAGAAAAGGTTTTACAAGCTAGGAATGATTTAAGTGATGCAACGACTTATATATTAGCATCATATGGTAACATAGCTGAATATAAAAAATTACAAAAAGCTTTTAAATTAGTTGATAAATGGTACAAGGATTGGAAATGATTAAACTAAAAGATTTATTAAAAGAAGAAAAAGAACAATTGAATGAAAGAATAAAAACACCTTTTATAGTTCATCCTGAAGATCCAGACCAAACAGAAAGACATTGGGTAAGGGTATTTAAAGAATTAGCTAAAGGTCATGGTTCTATTATAGACTATGGTCCAAGAGAATCTGCTCAATATGATTGGAATGACCAAAGTAATTATAAAGATGCTATCACAGAATACAACAAGTATAT
>Ga0208299_1000291_pt1 | contig 48437 bp, 34 predicted proteins | sample 15_taG_FD_184089 | JGI IMG/M metagenome (GOLD analysis project Ga0208299, IMG submission 184089) | Marine viral communities from the Subarctic Pacific Ocean - 15_ETSP_OMZ_AT15312 metaG (SPAdes) (version 2) | ecosystem: Environmental > Aquatic > Marine > Oceanic | place: Pacific Ocean | collected... | reverse complement strand
ATTCATTATCAGATACATATTATGATTCTTTATGGGCTATAGACGATATTAAGAGAAAAAAGAAAAAGGTCGAAGATGAAAGAAAACGACAAGAAGAAATAGACAATATAGATTTAGATGTAGAATTAGATATGGATGCCATGTGGGATAATACGGTTTGGGAAGAAATTACAGACATAGCAGACGCGGAAGTGTACGAGACAGAATACATAACAGCGACTGCTGGTGTTCGTGGTGCTGAAGCAGAAGATGAGGCGTTAGCACATCTGTATTACAGAAAGAGTATGAGGGGACTACAAAAAGAAGATTTAGAAAGGGCATATGGAAAATTAATGAATAAGAGAAGTCTTATAATGAAGAATAATCCAAATAGTTTGGAATTAAAGAAAATTGAAACATACTTATTACAAATAAAACAAAGAATAAATTCATGAAAATAGAAAATGTTTTAGAAGTTATATTTGGCACATTAATGGTTATTATGATCATCATTTCATTAAGGCCGAGAGAAAGAGTTAGTAATGAACCTGTCATTGTGGAAGAAACTTTTGATGAATATCCATTAATTGCCTGGCACGATACTGACAAAAAAGGTGATATTGTAAAAATTAAATATAGAGTTAGTGAAGAGAAAACATTTATAGAAGTTGTTGATGATAAAGGTGGGGTAGTTCATAGACAACCATTTCATAGGAGTCCTTGGGAAGATGGAACTCCGAGAGATTTTACCTATAGTTGGACATTATATTATACACAGGACTACGGTGATGAAATACTGCCTGGAGAATACGAAATACGAGTTTGTCACATATATTCGAGAAATGTTGATTTAAGTATTTGGATAACAATTTAAAGCAAAAAAAAGGGGTCTTACGACCCCTTTTTTATTATCCGATAATAGCTATTTACGGAATAAACCCACCAACACCAACAACGCGACTAGCCCAGCGAAACCGGATTCGCCGAATGTGTTTATGATTGATGTCAGGTTACCTATTACATTAACACCAAAGACGCCAGTTCCAAATATTACTTCAGAAACAGCTCCTATGGCTACAAAGGACATAAGTAGATGAGCTATGTCGTCTACCCACCCTTTGACTAATGAGATGACTTCCTTCATTGTTTATCTCCCGTTTGTTATTCTTATCATTTAACAAAAAAGGGATTTTTAACTTCCGTTTTCTGTTGTCGGAACATTCATTCCAACATAAATAAATATAATATATACTATTTTTTCTTTTGCAATATATATGCATCAATTTTTAGGTAATCTGATATTTATTTATGAGTTATAATATCTATTTTTAATACAATACAAGGAAACCAAAATGAGTCAGGATTACGAATTATTTGAGGGTAAATCACTATCATCATTATTCAAAGACATCTATGATAATTCCAAACATAACAAGAAACAACTTGAAGTATTAGTTGGTGAAGTTGCTGGATTTATCAAAGATGGGGATATGGCTATTCAGTTAATTCCTATGATAAAAGAATATTTGGATATAAATGTAAAGAATGATGAACAACTTGTCAAATTGGCAACTGTTGTACAACGATTGATTGCTGCCGAAAACAAAGGTGGTAGTGAATCAGAGTTCGGTTTATCGGACAAAGAGAAAGAACAGTTACTTAAAAGTATAGATAATGTAGTTGTAGATATACAAAAGAAATCAGACGAAATATCAGAAGATATACAAACAGTTAAGGATAATTAAAAATGGGATGGTGGAAATTCGGAAGACGTAAATCTGCCTGGCCAGGGTCGAAGCCTGTAGTGCGTCAGGAAAGGGCATCTGGAGGTATTCTCGGGTTTCATGCGGTTCGACAACTCATTCACGAGGCATTGGCCAGTTATGATCCACCAGAATTTTATGAATTAGAATTGGCAGAGGTAATGGAGGTGATTTTAACAGAAGATCAACTTCCTGAATTAGAAGATGGTTCTGGTAAAGATTGGAACGCGATGGGTGGAGTAAGAGCTAGAGGAATCGAGAGTCAAAGAGATCAATTACCGGTTGATACTCTTATACCTATTTTCCCATTACATCCTAATAATTCTACTGTTCCAATACGCGGAGAGATGGTAATTTTAATCAATTTTAAAGAGAAAGGATTTTATATTTCACTATTAAACTTTTTTAATTCACCAAATACTAATTTATTACCAGGTCTGAGTGGGGCCCGTGATGAAGAAATGAGAGAAGAAGATTTTAAATATGAACATTTTGATTTAGAAGATTATGAAAACATACGTAGAATATGGCCCTATCAAGGTGATAATATTTATCAAGGTAGGTGGGGACAGTCTATAAGATTCGGTAGTAATATAATACCTGATTCTCATGAAGATGGAGATTCTACTCAACATTCCCCAAATATTATTATCAGAGCAGGACAATTATTAGATGCGGATGCATTTGGTAAAGGTAGAATAGTAGAGGATTTAAAAAATGACGTCACTTTAAAAAAGACAGTTAAAGAAGATATAAATGCTGATGGTTCTTCTGTTTGGATGACTACTGATCAATCTGTAAAGTTAAATAGAACAAAATCCAATTCTCAAAAACATCGGTTAATGTCAAAAGTTCACAATGATAAAAATCCTATCGATGGTGGAAAACAGATTGTCATTAATAGTGATAGGATTACATTTAATACAAAAAGAAATGAAATAATGGGTTATTCTGCACTTGGAATTGGGTGGGGAACACCTTGGTCATTTACAATTGATGCAGATAGACAATTTTGTGTGTCTACTCCCCGAACCAGATTTTATACTGGAGAATATAGTGTGTTAGTTGGTCCAGATGCTATGAATAGTGTTGTAGGAGGCGGTCATCCAGAAAGTGGAGAGCCTGAACCATTTCCATTAGTTGGTCCAGATGCTGTGGATTCCAATTTAGCTTCAGCATGTGGAATCTCTATTGGGGAAAAGGTTTTAATATCAAGTGCATGTCCATCTTTTTTAACACTTGATGATAAGGCACATTTACAATCTTGTAAGGGTGCAATATTACATCTTGATGATTGTGCAGGATTAAAAGATAACCAAGGTTCATTTTTACGGATAGGCGGAGAGGCCTTGGGTATAACTGGATATGTAAAGGGTAGAGATGATATGGGACAACAACATCTCGTATATGGAGAAGAACTTACAAATTTAATGGATTCTATTTGTAATTCATTTGTAGAATTGGGTGGGGCTATATTGGATTTAACGGCTATCCCAACTGGAGCAGGTCCAAGTGGTCCAATTAGTGGTGGACCCCCAAATGTACTTGCTATAGAAGCATGGATAGCCGGAGTAGAAACAATAAGAGCACGGCTGTGTGACTTATTAATGAAACCAGAATAATAATGGCACTTAACAAGAATACACTAAAACAAAATTTAATAGATAATTTTACGAATGTAAGAGGTAACGTAAAAAGTCAAAAAGATTCTGCAGATGGATTGGCACAGGCCATTGTAGATTATGCAAAAGATGCTGAAGTACAGATTACTGCACCATTTACAACCCCGTATCCAGCTCCAGATCCATCAGTAGTAGGAAAAAAACTTAAAGTTAGTGGTGTGGATATTGGAAAACAGGCACTTGTATCTCAAATTATGGCAAGTTTTAAATTAATGGATCCAACTATGAATTTGATTTCTATAAGTATTGTAACATTTGCCAGTCTTATGTTAAAATTTAGTGATATTACCAACACAATAAATGCAGTGGGAACAACAGTAATGGCAGCCCCACCCATATTTGTACCATCTACTAAAGCAGGAATGGATGGTAAATTAATATCAGATGTTTGTGATGAAATGGCCAAAGCAATTCATACATCATTTAAGGCAAGTATATTTACAGGTACGGGAACAAATGTATTACCATCGGTAGGACCAGTTGTAGGGCCTTTAATTTAGGATAAAGATAAAATTAAAATATTTATTAGATAAGAACAGGAGTTATTAAAATGAAGAAACAGGAGTTAGTAAAAATAATTGAAGCAGTAGTTCGTAAGGAAGTCAAAAAACAAATGAATGAGATATTTATTAAAGAAGAAAATTCATCTTCACTTACCGAATTAGTTTCAAAACCAATATCTGAAAAAGACTTTAAAGAACCTATTAGAAAACAGTATAAAACTAAACCTAAAAAGGAAGTAAATTATACATCAAACAAAGCTCTTAACAAGGTACTAAATGAAACCGTTGGTGGAGTTCCACAGGGTGATGGTAGTGGATACCCAACGATGGGTGGTGGAGTTTATGATACCAGTAAGATGAATGATGTACTTGTTGGGGCAACTGGTTTAGGAAATACAGAAGAGGCGAAGGAAAAGAAACGAGAAATAGCAGCGGTAGATTCTATAAAGAAAGCCGGTGTTTCAGTTGATCAAGTTCCCGACCATGTACAAAATGCATTAACGAGAGATTATTCAGCAGTTTTGAAAGCAATAGACCAGAAAAAAGGTGGCGGAAATAGTTTTCGTCCATAATGGAGCAAATAAATGGCCCGAGCACGAAGTGCATTAGAATTAGATTTAGATCCAGATGTAACTATTGGTTTAGGATTACCTATGCAACATGATGATGTAAATGGGTTTTTTCCTGGAACATCTACTACTCTTTCACAGACGGGAAGTAATATTAGAAATTTACTTTTAACAAATAGAGGTGAAAGAGTAGGACAGCCCACCTTTGGTGCAGATTTATTATTGACTTTATTTGAACCAATGTCTGACCAGTTAATATCAACTGTTGAAGAAAATATATCAACAGCAATGGTAGAATGGCTACCTCATGTATCGGTTAATAAATTAGAAGTTGAACCAGATGAGATAGAAATAAATCAGTTAAATATTTTACTTGAATTTAGTCTTGTAATGAACCCAACAGTTCATGATACTGTATCTATATCTATGCAAACCGCTGGTGAATAATTTAGAGGAGAAATAAAATGGCAAATAGAGTCCAAAAGGATGTAAGATATTTAAACAAAGACTTTGGCGCCTTCAGGGAGGGATTGATAGAGTTTGCAAAAACTTATTATCCAAATACTTATAATGATTTCAATGAAGCTTCACCCGGAATGATGTTTATAGAAATGGCATCTTATGTTGGTGATGTTCTTTCATATTATGTAGATACACAATTTAAAGAAATGTTATTGTCATACGCAGAAGAAAAGAAAACTGTATATGAAATGGCACAGGTTTACGGGTATAAACCAAGATTAACTCGACCATCTGTTGCAAATGTTGATGTTTTCCAAACCGTACCTGCAATTGGATCTGGAACAGCTGTAAAGCCTGATATGAGATACGCACTGACTGTAGATGAAGGTACACAAATTACTTCAACTAGCGATACGAAGTTTACTATGTTAGAAGATTGTAATTTTAAATTTTCAAGTTCTTTTGATCCATTAGATATTAATGTATTTGAAACGGATCAGACTACAAAACTTCCTTCACTTTATCTTTTGAAAAAAAGTGCACGCGTACAGAGTGGAGAAATAAGTACAGAATCTTTTTCTTTTGGTACGGCCGAGTCATATCCACGAGTACAATTGTCCAAGTCAGATGTTATAGAAATAATTTCAGTAACAGATAGTGATAGTAATATATGGTACGAAGTTCCATTTTTAGCACAAGATACTACATTTATAGAGGTAGAGAATACAGCAGCAAATGATCCAAGTTTAGTTCAGTATAATGATACAGTTCCTTATTTGTTAAAATTAAAAAAGACACCAAGACGATTTGTTACTTATATTATTCAAGATGGTAAAACAGAATTAAGATTTGGTTCTGGTATATCAGATAGTCCAGATGAAGAAATTGTTCCAAATCCAAGTTCAGTAGGTTCATCTTTACCAGGCAGTCCATCTAAACTTGATACTTATTTTGATCCAGCAAATTTTCTTAAAACAGAAGCATATGGACAGGCACCAGCAAATACAACTCTTACTGTTAAATATTCATATGGTGGTGGTATAAGTGATAATGTGGCCGCAGAAACTATAAACACTATTACCGATCTTAGTTTTACCCATGAAACTTCAGGACTCGATTCGGGTTTAGTTAGTTCAACCCAAAATTCTATAGCAGCAACTAATCCGTATCCAGCAACGGGAGGAAAATCAGCAGAATCTACAATTGAAATTAAAAATAATGCTTTAGCATATTTTCAGTCACAAGGTAGGACGGTAACAAAAGAGGATTATATTACAAGAACTTATGCGATGGGCAATAAATATGGAGCAATAGCAAAGGCCTATATTGTTCAAGATGAACAATTAAATATTCCGAGTATGCAAAAAGAAACTTCAGACGGTTCAAGTATTTTCGTTGATGAACGTCAGTTAGAAGAAATTAAAAGCAAAAATGTAGAATCATCCATTAAAAGACTTCCAAATCCAATGGCTATGAATTTATATACACTTGGATATGATGAAAATAAAAAACTTACCCAACTTAATGTGGCAGTCAAAGAAAATCTTAAAACATATCTTAGTCAGTATAGATTAGTAACAGATGCGGTTAATATTAAAAATGCATGGATTATTAATATAGGAGTAAAATTTGTTTTTATAGCCCGTAGGGGATTCAATAAGGCTGAAGTAACTTTAAAATGTATAGAAAGAGTTAAAGAGTTTTTTAACATAGATAGGTGGCAAATAAATCAACCAATTGTAATTGCAGAACTGGCCGCAGTTATTTCAAATGTTGATGGTGTAGGGGCAATTGTTCCACCATCGGAAGATAATCCACAAAAACATCCTGTATTAATTACTAATAAATGGCAAACTACAGATGGTTATTCTGGAAATATTTATGATATAAATTACGCAACAAAAGATGGTATAGTATATCCTTCCTTGGATCCATCAATGTTTGAATTAAAAAATCCTAATATAGATATAGAAGGAAGGGCGGTTGGTGATTCCGCCGGTATGATTTTTTAGAGGAGAAAATTAATGCATTATTTTGAATACGCAACAAAAGATACAACATTATATGAAATGAGTCATAGTATGAACGCCGGCCAAGATGAAATTCTTGAGGTAAGAAAAGATATGAACGCCGATGGTTCTGCAACAAATGTTTCTCGTGCGTTAATTAAATTTGATTTGACTTATGTATCAAAATCAATATCATCAGGATTAATTACATCAGGTTCACAAACAAAATTTTATTTAAATTTATATGACGCAAATTCATCAGACCTTAATGTAAGTCAAACTTTATATGGATATCCAGTAAGTCAATCTTGGGAAAATGGTTCTGGAAAATTTAGTTATTTTCCGATGGTAGAAGATGGGGCAAGTTGGAAATGGAAAGATAATTCGATTGAAAAAACTCAATGGAATGAAATTTCTGCTTCTGGTGGAACTTGGTATAGTGGAAGTGGATATGAAGCTTCTCAATCTTTTACACACGAGCCTGACGATTTGAGAATGGATGTAACTGATATTGTATGGAAATGGTTACATAGTACAGTTCCAAATGAAGGATTTATGTTAAAGAGAAGTGGTAGTATTGGAAATACAGATTCAAATGTTGAAGAAGGAAATACTACTCGTTATGGACATTTTAGTTTCTTTTCTCGTGAAACTCATACGATATATCCACCAAAATTAGAAGTTTTATGGGACGATTCAAAATGGACAACTGGTTCTTTATCGGCACTTTCTTCAGATAATTTAGAAGATATGGTACTTTATATGAGAGGATTCCGATCAAAATATAAAGAGAAATCAAAAGTAAAATTTAGAGTTGTTGGGAGAGAAAGATTTCCTGAAAGAACTTATTCATCCACTCAATATTCTACTGGGTATAATACTGTAAAATATCTACCAAGTGGAAGTACATATTATCAAATTAAAGATGCTTATACAGAGGACGTTCTTGTTCCATTCGGGAGTGGTTCGAAAGTAAGTTGTGATAGTACAGGTAATTATTTTAATTTTTGGATGGACGGATTACAATCAGAAAGATTTTATAGAATAAATTATAAGGTTGTTAGTGGTAGTGGAACTGCCGATGAAACTGTACAATATTTTGATGAGAATCATTCGTTTAAGGTAGTGAGATAGAAAATGCCATATACAAAAGAAGAGTTATTAAACAATGAGTATTGGCAACGACTCCATGAGCAAGATAGAGTTGAGTATCAAAAGAAATTAGAAGATGCTGAAACTTTTACTGATGTAGTTAAAGTATATGATGAAAATTTAGGAGAAATTCATATAGGTCGAGTAGTACCATTACGAAATGAGGCAGGAACATTTTTAGCATTTGAAGATCCAGATACGGGATTAAATTATAATAGACCAGATCAAAGATTACCTGTTGCAAAAAATTCTCCCCACTATCATTCGGGTGATTTACATTATCAAATTTTAGATACAGAAATAAAGGACCTCGTATTATAATGGCAGTTCAAGTACAAGAAACAGAAACAGATTTAATTATAGAAAGTGATCCAACAACGGGGGGACAATATAACGGAACTCGTATAAGATTGTCACAAGACATGACAAGATTAAAAGAAAAGGATTATAAACTTTTAAAGAAGGAAAATACTATTGTTCTTGGGGAATCCGGAGGGCCTTATGCTCCCACTTTTGGCAATCATATTAATGATTATGTAAAATTTCATGTATATAATATGAATGATGAATATATTAAATCTGGTATAAGTGAAAATTTTGAAAATAGTGATGGTGATATAAAATTAGATCCAGGTACTGATTTAAGAAAAGCAGGTTTTACTCGTGGTAATTATAAAATTAAATATTATTTTTATAGACGAATGGCGGGTTCAGATGAGGTTGTATTGACCAAGAATGTAGGTAATGATTCAGGGATAGTTCATAGTGGTAATCCACAACTTACTGGTTTACCGATGGGAGCCTTTTATGTGGATGAAGATGGAAAGGTATATGAGGGAGAAGGTCCTCCGGCAGATGGTAGTCCACCAAGTGAACTTGATGTAAAAGAATATAAATTTTTTATTGATGATATATCATCCGATAGAAAAGAAGTTAGACTCGCACCACAGTTAATTAATTTAAATAAATATAAACAAGAATTTAATAGTTTATCTAATATGTATGAAGTTTATGTTCCATTGTCTGATGGTGGATATGGATCTGGGAAATTTAATGGTGTTAATAGTACGGCATTTAATTTTGATACTAAGCTAGAATCTGATATTGGATTTGAACAGAAATATAAAAATGGATTTCTTGAAGTTGAAAATGCATTTACTGTTGGATATGAAGATATAACAAATACAGAAGAAAATGAAGCTTGGTCATTAGAAGATCCGATTCCAGAATCATATATAGAGGCATATGATTTAAAAGATGCTGGATTTCCTATGGCAGTCAGATATGTAGTCAAGGAGGAGTCTAATCAAAAAACTTTAGGTGGACATAATTTCGAAGGATACACACCTATACCAAATTTAACAACACCTGGTATAAGATATCACTTTGATTTTGGATGTGGTCATACTGAAATTACTGATACACCATTTGCAAATCATACATATGATACTGTAGGAAGTTATACTCCTACTGTAACTATAATGACACCAAATTTTACAGATGTTATTACTGATGTTTATTCAAATACTAATGCACCATTAGATGGACCAGGATTAAGAGGTAGTAAGTTAAAATCATTTATACCAACTCCAGAGGAAGATTCGCCACCATCACCACCACCGACACCATCAACAAGTCCATTTGATGGTCGTATGATTCGCCATTCTAATAATGCAGTTTATTACATACAGAGTGGACATAAACGGTTTATTGATTCGATGGCTATTGCTTGGCAATTGGCAACAATAACAGGACAGTATGTAGCGGAACTAACTGTATATAATGCAGCAACTGATGAAAATGAAACCACCGCGGAATATATAGATTGGGGATACGAGTTAGATGATTCGACTATTAACGCCATTCCCGGTGGTCCCGATTTAGAGATTACTGGTGACTTTGGAATAACCGATCCAAATACATTAACTTATTCTATAATAGATGGACAATTTGCAGCTGGACCAAACTATATTCCTCCAGAGTATACTATAACAGTTGCAGCGGGAACAGGAGGAATAGCAACTGGCACTACTACAGCTACAAGAGATGATACAATAAACATTTCCGCAACAGCCGATACATCTGGTGGACCGGGGGATGTTGGATATGAATTTTTAAATTGGACAGATTCGAGTGGAGAAAGTGAAATTTTAGATACAAATAGTCCATCAACATCAGTTGTAGTTAAAGCCGATTCTACTATAACAGCAAATTTTCAAAGCTTATATGTACCTCCATCATATAATATAGAAGTTGCTCAAAATATTGAAGGTGGATCAACAACTGGAGGGGGTACTTATGTTGTAGGCACTGTGATTACTATTACTGCTATTCCGCATGTCAATAATGAGGGATATCAAACTCATAACTTTGTCGAATGGATTTCAGATGGTATTACTTTAACCACACCGGAAGCTGAAACTACTACGCTGACAGTTACTGAAAATGCAAGTATACAGGCTATTTTTACGCCAGCCGTGCAACATACTATAACTGTAAATAATGGTCAATATGGAGAGGCCAGCGGCGGGACGGCATATGATGGGGGATCAGTAACTTTGTATGCATATCCCAGTTCGGGTTACAGAGTCAATAATTGGTCTGGAACTAACCTGCCTGCCTCGCCCAGCAGTGTGAACGGAGGTGGCACCCATAGAACACTTAATAATGTAACAGATTCTTTTTCAGTAAATGTAACTTTCACACTCGACTGGTCAGGTGATGATGATGACTTCTGTTTTATTGCAGGTACTCAAATAACAATGTCAGATGGTTCTATGAAGAACATAGAAGATATAGAAGTTGGAGATATTGTTAAATCTTGGAATGAAGAAATAAGTCAAATCGAAAACGGTACAGTTATTAAATTAATGAGTCCAATACACGATGATATTGTTAAATTGACATTTGGTGACGTGGTAAACGGAAATACATTTGACCATCCATATTATGTAAAAGGCAAGGGTTGGTGTTCTTATAAACCTGAATGGACAATGGAAAGATATGATATTGGACAAATTGGACAACTTGAAGTTGGTGATGTTTGTTATTATAATAACGACAGTGAATTAGAAGAAATTAAATTGTCTCATATAAAAGAAGAATTGGGTGAAGTTCAAACTTATATTTTTAAAGTAGAAAATAATACATTTTTCGCTAATAATATTTTAACCCATAATAAATAATGAAGAATCGAATAATATATTGGGGTGGTAAAGAAAACACAATGATACCCAGAATGGGTTCTTGTGGTGATGGCGTCGAAGTAGAAGCTGCAGGTGGTGGTGGAAGTGGTCGTGCAGGAGGTACAGGAGCGCCAGGAAGTCCAGGAGGTACAGGTGGTGGACCACAAAAACCAACAACAAAAGTTACTGCAGATGACGGTCCAAGTTTATTTGATAAAATTAAAGGGATATTACCAAAATTAGCAATTGGGGCTTTAGCGTTGGCCACTGTGGCCGGGGTTGCTATGATGTTACGGAAAAATCGAAAACCCCCTGGAACGGGAGGTACAGGAGGTGCAGGAGGTGGACCGGGTACTCCAGATGCACTGGGTCGTACAGGCGGTACAGGAACGGGTACAGGAACGGGTACAGGAACGGGTACAGGAACGGGAACGGGTACAGGAACGGGAACGGGTACAGGAACCGGTACAGGTGGAACAGGCGGTACAGGTGGAACAGGCGGTACAGGTGGTACAGGTGGAACGGGTGGTACAGGAGGTGGATTACCTAATTGGAATCCAGATTTGACCACTCCCGAAAATTTGTCAGAACTTGGATTAGATATAGAAGGAGCAAGAGAAATAACTCGTATGGATAATCTTGATGTATCATTCCAGCCGTTAGATGGGTTTGATGAAGATGGATTACCAACTCCTCCAGATTTTATAGGACAAGAATTAATTGATGAATTTGGAAATCTTTGGATTTATAAAGATCCACCAGGAGCGTGGATTAATTTCGGAGGCTACGGAGAAGATACTGCACCTCAACCACAATATACAACATCTGATGGTCTTCCACGACCAATTTATAAAAGTTATACTTCGAATATAACTAATGTTATAAATTCTACGGAGTTAGTAGTTGATGAGTCTTGGCAGACACAGGCTGAAAGAATTGGTAATATTGGCACTTATGAAGTATCATATCCTAATTGGAATATTATTTGGGAATCAAACCCTGTAAATTTGTATACTTATTTACAATTTAATGATGATAAATCAAGTCTTATCATTAACTTCCAGAAAGATGCATTAAAATATCCTAAATATCCATATTCAGTAGTTTATAAATTATATGAACCATTACCTGATACTATTACAAAAGGTGATTTAACTTATATAACAAGGGAAATGATCCCACCATATACAGATACAGTTCAGTTAGTAGATTTTGTAGAAGAAGATATAGATGCTGTGGTTTTAAGAAATCCAAAGTGGGATACAGCTACTTCAGCTGATAGCTATTACGTTGAACGAGATACTAAGTTTAAAAATTATAATGATATAGTTTCAAGTGATACAAATATAAAAGAGGCTATAGAAAATGAAATAATAAGTGGTAGTTTTATGGAAAGCATAGAACTTACAGGGATAGATTATAGACAGTGGGATAATTTTGTACATTTTAGTTCTATAGAGGATAGATTAAAAAACTTTAAAACGAAATTACAGAAGATAGAATTATATGAAAGTCAAAGTAATTCATTAAGTGGTATTTCTGGTTCATTAACTTATGCTCAAACCGCAAGTTTGGCAATGAAAGTTAGAAAGATAAAGAATGAATTTGTTCCATTTGAAAATTATATGTATTATCAGAGTTCATCTTATATTTCAAGTTCAATTGGAGAATTTTTTGATAATGCATGGCCAAAAGCAGGAGGAATTGGTACTGCCTTGTTTCCATATAGTATATATCCAACTACTGCATCGGAAGCGACAACTTGGTATAATGAACAAATAAATTCTGCATCTTTATATGATAGAAATAATAAAAATAGATTATTAAGTAATCTTCCTGATCATATATTAAATGATACACGAAATGCACCATTTCATACTTTTTTTAATATGACTGGAGAACATTTTGATAATATTTGGTCATACATAAATGAAATTCCTCAAATATATGATAGACGACAAAAATTAACTGAAGGTTTATCAAGAGATTTAATATACGCTGTTGGAACTTCTCTTGGATTTTATCTTAATGATGGTACTGATTTAATTGATTTGCCAAGATATTTACTTGGTCAGGAAGCAACTGGATCTTCTAATGTAGATTCATTTTCTACCTATTCTACTACGTCACAGAGAGATATATCACGAGAAATATGGAAAAGAATGATAAATAATATGCCCTTTTTCCTTAAAACTCGTGGAACTATCCGTTCATTTAAGGGGTTGATAAATTGTTATGGTATCCCATCAAGTATTTTAAGAGTTAAAGAATATGGTGGTCCTGACCCAGATACAAATAAACCAGCATATTTTATAGATAGAAATTTTACTAAAGCAATAGATTTTAAAGCCGGACAATATATTCAGACAACTTGGGCAAATGATACTAATAGTGGAAGAAAACCAGATACAATAGAATTTAGATTTAAAGCTGCGAGCGGTTCTAACCAAACTTTATTTCAAGCAGGAACTGCTGATGGTTTTGCTATACGATTAAAAGATAATGGTTCGGCAGATAATTATGGGTTTGTTTCGTTTGTATTAAATGCTTCTGCAGGAAGTGCCACAGAACTTTCATCTTCAGCTTTACCAATATATGATGGTGAATTCTATTCTGTAATGTTAAATCGTGTTTCATCAAGTGGAGCACAATTAACAACAGATACTACTTCACAGCAAGTTGATTATAGATTATATGTTAAGAAGTATGATGCGGGTAGAAGTAAGATTTATTTAGAATCTTATACAACAATGTCTATTGATGGGGCAACAAGTTCATCATGGAATAGTTCGTTTGTAGGAAATGAAACTGCATATATTGGTGGCAAATCAAGTGATGATTTTGGTAATCAATTTAGTGGTTCTATGATGGAATTTCGTTATTGGAATTCAGCTTTATCAGAATCACATTTTGATAATCATGTAAAGGCTCCTAAATCTTTTGCTGGAAATCACGCTTCAGCTTCATGGACGGATTTGGTATTACGATATTCTTTTGATGATGATAAGGCGTTAAATAGTGATGGTGATATTCGAGATACAAGTGCAGACCAATCTTATATACAGACAGGAAGTGCACAAGGATATACATCAGGTATTTCACCACATTTTAGTTCAGTAGTAGATGAAGAACAAATGTTAATTCCAAATATGGGCCCAAATAGGATAGTATCAAATAAAATTAGATTGGAAAATAGTAAATTGTCGTTTGGTGGTTTGTCTGTTGATAAGAGATCCGAACTTAGTTCATATGATTTATCTGCACTTGATTCTAATAAACTTGGAATTTATTTTTCACCAACTAGTGTTATTAATGAAGATATAATTCGGTCAGTTGCAAATTTAGATTTTGACCAATATATTGGGGATCCACGAGATAAATACAAATATAGATATAGACAACTTGAAGATGTGTCTACAACTTATTGGCAAAAATATCTTACACCAAATAGTTTTTGGGATTATATTAGGTTGATACGATATTATGATACATCACTCTTTGATCAATTAAGAGCGTTTGTTCCTGCAAGAGCCCGTGCAAGTGTTGGATTATTAATAGAACCAAATATACTTGAACGAAAAAAGGAAGTGATTGGTAAAAAACCTTCATTTGAAGATTTGGTGGTTAGAGGTACTGTTCCTATGTATGCACAATCTGCATCTGCAGAAACACTTCCAATGTCTGCATCAATACCACAGGCCGTACCTACGGCATCTGGGTCACTAATAAACTTACAAGGATCAGCCAGTTTCTTTGATACCGCAGATGTAAGTGGTTCATATGATGTTTATAGTGGTTTTGTTACATCTTCATTGTGGGGAGCCTCCATATATAATCTTTCATCATCTACTGCCGGATGGGGTGGAGGCGAAGAAAGATGGGGTGATGCTAGAATAACAATAGGTGGTCCTGAAAAGATATTTAAAGAAGTTTTACAACCAAATGTAACTGGATCAGTACTTTCAGAACACAATTATGAATATAAATTTTTCTATGCATCTTCTAACACTGCTTTAGCAGATCACGGATACGTTTGGGATACAGACCGAAGAAATTATTCTTCTCGGTCATTACATAGAAGTGATAAACGGAGTGTTGGATATGATAACGCATTTTTTAGATTGGCATATTTAGGGTGTCAACAGACAAAAAAGACAACTTTAGATTTAGAAGAACCAGTTTCCATAATCGTAACTTCACCAACTACATTAGTAACATCAGAACCTGGAGAATCTAAGCTTAAAGTTAAGTAAAACTACGAAAAATTAGAGTTTGATATATTTATAAGTGAGAAAGTTTTATTCACTATCAAATTTAAACTCCAGTTTAAAAACAAAAAAAATCTATATTTAGGAGACAAAAATGGGATTTCTTAATAATACAACTATTACGATAGATGCAGTTCTTACCAAGCGTGGTAGAGAACTGTTATCAAGAGGTAGAAACGAATTTGCAGTAACAAAATTTGCAATAGCAGATGACGAGATAGATTATCGTCTTTGGGATACATCACATCCCAATGGAACTAACTATTATGGATCAGTTATAGAAAATATGCCTTTGCTAGAACCAGTAGCAGATGAAACACAAGTTATGAAATATAAACTTGTAACTTTACCAAAAGAAACATCAAGATTACCTATTCTTGATGTTGCGGTAGCTTCTATGAATTTCAGTCAAGGTGGTGGAAATGGTGAATTAATACAACCCGGAACATTAAATTCAACTGATTCTGAACAGGGATATACTTTTATTTTACATGACACTACGGTGGCAACACTTCAAGTTGCAACTGCAGCACCAAGTCCATCTGCACCGTTAGTACCTGTTACTTTAAGTGATGAAGAATTGACGCAAAGTCAGAATGTAAGTGGGTTGACAGCAAGAGTACTTCCACAGACATTTTCAAGTCCAGCTCAAAAATCTACTCAGATTACTATTGTAGGTAATCAAACTGGAGCAACGACTACTTTAACTGTAACTGTTAATAAGACTGATCAAGGAAGTCCAAGTGGTGGGAGTGGATAATTCAATCCCCCATAATCGTGGAAACGTGAGTTAAGAAGAACTATATAAGGAGAAGTAACAATGGCATTATCAGGAGCATTTAAATTATTTAACGCAGAAAATGATGTAGTAAAGAATATTAAGTCTACTATATCTTCTGGTATTTGGAGTACGGGAGTAAATACATTATCTACCGCGTATAGCCAGTCTGCACAGAGTTCAAGTACAGGATTATATTTTTATGATGCATATAAAACAGACCCGGCGTCAGATAGTGAGGCAGAAATTCAATATTCTGTTACTTATGGACACCTTGAGGGTAGTGGTTCAAAAGGAACACGAGGATCAGCAACTGGTAATAGAGCTTCCGCTGCAATTCACGCACAACTTGTTAATTTACTATTGGGTCCAAATGTAGATAAATTCACATATGCAGGAGATACAACCTCTAAACATTTTTACGCTATTTCATTGAAACGGGCAAGAATGAGAGAAAGGTTAGATCCAGGTAACTGGGAACTTTGGTTAGATAGTGGAGCAAATCTCGTTAAATTAATTGATGATAGTGGAGCTACTACTAATCCAACTTCTGGAATAGGTGGTAGAGTATTTAATGTAGTGAGCGGTTCAATCCAAAGTGGTACTACTTCTACAAAAACAGCAGCCGCATCACAGGCCGGTGGTGGAATTGGATTATTTTATCCTGATTTAGGGTTGCTTGTATTAAATGCAGCTCAACTGGATAGTTTAGTGGCAGATATTACTACAGTTACTACATCAGATACAAATGCTGATAATTCACATAAACTTCTTAATTCAATAATACAAGGTGGTAAATTTCAAGCCCGTAGAGAAGAAAGACTTTCTTCCACTCATTTTTTCTGTAGAGCAGGAAATAAAGAATTTAATTTTAGTAATAATCCAACTTTTTTCACAGCATCTGATGGTACATTTACAAATGCTACATTCTTTAAAGATCCAAAAACATATATTACAACTGTTGGTCTTTACAATGATGCAAATGAATTATTGGCAGTTGCTAAATTGAGTCAACCAGTTCTTAAATCTTATTCGAGGGAAGCTCTTATAAAAGTTAAACTTGACTTTTAATTGATAGGGGGCAAACTTTATGTTAAGAAATGTCCATCCGCAAGACGTTTCCATTGAACCTTTTAAAACATACAAAAGATTCCAATTTACTAATGTAGATAGTGGAAGTGGTGTATATGGTTTAAGGGGGGTTAGTGGAAGTCACCATAATTTTACAACAGCTTCTGCAGCATCTCAAAGTTTTGGAGTTTATAATTCTTTATCTGCAAGCTTTAAAAAAGAACCTTATAGTTGTGGAACTTATTATTCTTTACCACTTTACTATTCCATAAACAATCTTTATTACGAAAGATTTAGTAAAAATCCAAAACTTCCTAAATCATCTGGAAGAAAAGAACCATTTCTAAGTTATGGTCCAACAAATCCAAACAAACAATATAGACTTTTACACGATTCATGCTCTGTTATTTCAGTTCCACAAGATTTGTTTGGTGAGGAAATAAAACCTAAATCAGTTACTGTAACAGACAATAGCACAGATATAACTTTTACAATTAAGGATGATGGAGATGGTAATCTTTATGATTGGAATTATTCATCAAGTTATGCGGCCTTTAAAAGTAGTAGTTTTAAATTTCCAAATAAATCATGGACATCAGAAGGTAGTGGAAGTGTTGTAGGAAATGTATTTTATGATACGGGAATGATAGTAATTACTGATACAGGTTCTTATAAAGATGTTGGACAAGGAACTGGAACAGATGGATTTGAAATAGATTACAGATCAACTCATACAATTTATCAACATGAATATACAGTTATAGCGGATCCAGGACAATTTAATACTTCCAGAAATGTAAGTCTTACTTATCAGAGAAGTGGTAGTGTTACAGTTGTAGAAGGAGCAGAACCTCGTTATTATTTTCCACCAGGAGATAATCCAAGTGGTGGTTATAATTCAACTGGTTCATTTTCATCGAGCTACCAGGCCACTCAACTTGTAGAAAATTTTGTTACACATTCACAATTTCAACCATATGTTACTACTATTGGTTTGTATAATGATAATAATGATCTGTTGGTTGTTGGTAGAACATCAAGACCTATTAGAAATGAAAATGATTTAGCTATGTCTTTTGTTTTAAGGTTTGATGTTTAATTCACAGTATATATTATATTTATAGTAGACTAAAAGTATAATTAATTAACTGGAGAAATAACAATGGACGCCCAGGCGCAAGGTCTTATTGAGAAACTCATAGGGCATTATGGTTGGATAGTAGTTACATTTGGATTGGGTTTCTTTTTTAAGGAATCAATTATAAATATGATTCAAGGGATGCAAGTTTTTATGGGTAATAATTTTAATAATGATGATATTATCTATATAAGCGGAAGAGAAGCCAGAATCGTGAGAGTTGGAATAACAAGGACAGTATTTTATATGACTGATAGAGGAACGAAGATGGTTGTTCCCAACGAAAAACTAAAAGACTTAACATTAGAAAAAAAATTATCTTCTGGATCTATGTGTGATCCTTGTTTTGAGGAAGGGAGAAAAAAAGGTTATTTGTCAAAATCAACTGATAAACTTACTAAAAAGGAAAAGCAAAGCCTTCATGCAGTAGCAGATGAGATTTCTGTAAAAAATTAATATTTATAGTTATAAAATAATTCTAAACTGGAGATAAAAATGAAAAGATTGTTAATTGGAATGCTCTTATCAACTTCGTTATTTGCTCAAGATCTTATAGTAAACTTTTTTAAGTATTCCACAGTTTATGCCGGATTCAATCTATCTTCACCAAAATGGGAAGATGATAGATATTCACTTTCAATGATTGACCCTGAAACGGGAATGGAAAATTGGTTAAATGGTGAACTACAAGTTCATAAAAAAGAAATGGATTTAGAACCAGATTTTGATTTGTCATTTGGAATACGAAAAATTGCACGATTTAATTACGAACCAAAACGAGGTGTTAAGAATGCTGGTGTAGGTGGAGATTGGTATAAAGGAAATGAAGTAAGTCCTAACGAAGCCGCAACCATTGGTAAAGTTAAAGGATTTGAGTATTTAATAAAATACGAAGAAAACCGTAAGTGGGAAGAGAAGTTTAAATCACAAGAATATTTTTTAAGATATCTTGGTGATTGGTTTATTCTTAAATTAAAATATTCAGATTTTGAAATGGAAGATTTAAGATATGGTCAAGGTGATTTAAGATTACGAAAAGAATTTATTACTGAAAATGGTAGTTTTAATATTTCAGTTGGAGTAGGAGCAAGAACACATCCAGCATACGGATTCGCACCAACTGTTCTTGATAGTACTTGGTATTCTTCAGATTGGTGGGATTTCGCAGAAGATGAATTTGGTGTAGATGATAGATCATATAGTATAGATTCTGATGGTGATGGTTCTCCAGATGGGGCATCTTTTGGTATTTATGATAATGGAACGGGTGAATATGTTGGTTGGGTAGGATATGATTGGAGATGGTTTGATGTGGATGGAAATCTAATGGCAATGTCCGATAGAGAATTTTATCAATATCATTTTCCAGGATTATTAGAAAATTGGTTTGATAATCAGTTAAAAGGATTGGGAAGTCAAAGAGAAATATCAGTATCACTTGGATTAGATTGGTATCAATACACAGAGAATTTTTGGATACACGCTTGGGGAAGTGTATATCCTTACCATTATGGGTTAGATAAGTATTCTTATCATAACGCAATTGCGTGGAAAGAACACGATGAAGATGGAAAAGAACCTGAGGCCTTTGAATTTTTAGAAGCGGGAACAGAAATTTGGATGGATTATGATTTCGGTGCAGTAATTGGATTCAAATTAAAAGAGAATTTAGGATTCTACGCCGAAGGAAAATATTTAGATTATTGGGAAAGACCAGCCTATGATATTAAAGTTGGGTTAAATTATCAGTTTGTAGGATTTTAAAAAAAGGAGAAAAATAATGAAAAATTGTGACTGTAAAGAATGTAATTGTAAAAATTGTGATTGTAAAAATTGTAAATGTTGTGAGGATAATTAAATGATATTAGAAATTTTATTTTGTTTATCAATTATACTATATTGGACATCCGAAGGAGTTTCGGAAGGATTTACATGGGCAACTAAGGCAAGAAAAAAGTCAAATAAACTTATTTGTCATCAATTTAACAGAGGTGAAAAGGGTATATTCGATTATCATGCGTGGAGAATATTTGAAAATATTGGTATTTGGGGAACTGTGATTATTGCGTTCTTTTTAGATATAACACTTAAAAAGTTTTTATTGCTGGGTGTAGGTTCTTGGTTGATTGGAACTTGTTTATATGAGTTCGCACTTAACTATGTTAATAAGAATACTATATGGAAACCTGTAGATTTTAAATGGCATATATTAGGATATGATATTCCTTGGTGGGGTGGAAAACGAGTATTAGCTCTTCCAGTCGTTGGATTCTCAGTATTAACATACGGAATTATTTGGGGATAGAAGATGCCAGGAGTATTTGAAATTATGTTAGTTGGTATACTTTGTTTTAATCTTGGAAGTACACTTGGATATAAACGACATTCCAACGAACATCATAGAAAACCAGATAAACAAATAGTTATTAATGATTCTACAAAAGTAGTTAATATTTATGTAGATGGACATGGACATTATTGGTCAGACCCACGATTTACTATGAGTTATAGGTGGGGTATACATTCTGGTCCAAGAGTAATTGTTTTTCATAAAGGTGGTAAATCTTGGAAAAAGGGATTTAATAAAAAGAGATGGAATAAACATCTCAGAAAAAAAAGAAGATGGGGATAAAAAGTGGCAAAAAATGGACAAAGATTAGGCGAACTCCTGATGGAGGCAGATGTTATTACAAAGAGACAGCTCGCCAAGGCCATCCAAAAACAAGTACAGGGAGATGATAGGAAGTTAGGGGACATACTAATTGAAATGGGTATAATTACCGTCGCGGATTTAACAGATGCGATGTTAAATACTCGGCATGAAGAAAAAGAAGAAATTGTAGAGGAAAAAGTAGTGGCACAGCCAAGAGAATTAAGTGAAGAGGCAGTATTAAATACCAAGTTTACTTTATCAGTACAAACAATGGTAGCTGCAGCAACAGGAATTGCATCATTAGTTGGAATGTGGTATATGTTACAAGCAGATATTCAAGAAGCAAAAGAGTTACCTAAGATTGGTAACATATATGAACAAGAATACCCATCAAGACCAGAAGGATATAACTGGCCTCGTTCATATGAACAATACAAAGACCAAGTAGGTTCTCTTCAAGAAGATATGGATGAAGTTTATGATAAATTAGATGAATATGAAGAGGCAATTGATGAACTTGAAAAAACAGTAACCGACCTGAGAATTAAATTGGCAACCAAGAGGGATAAATAGTTATGAATAAAACACAATTAATTAAGTGGGGTTTTAAATTGTTATGTGGAATTGGAATAGCAATTGTATTGTGTGGAAACGTAGTAAACGCACAAGATAAACCCAAATCACCAATATCAACATTAAACGATGATAATTTTAAAAAGAAAATGGCAAAAGGATTTGTACTTGTTCATTTTACAGCACAATATCAATTTGCAGCTCTTGATACAAAATTATTTGATGGAATAAAAGGATTTGAAGGGTGTGTTATTTATGTAGTTGACCATTCAGAAGTTAAAAAAGTTGTTAAGAAACTTAGAATACGAAATTATCCATCATTAGCATTATTCCATAATGGATCAAAAAAAGAAGTATGGAAAGCAGATATGGACGGTGAAGTTGATGTAACTAATAAACATATTAAAAAGGCAATAGAAGATGCTATGTCAGGAGATGTGTTCTAATGATAAAGCTCAAATCATTACTTGTAGAAAGAATTGATTATCATGATACTGCAGAATACTTAGTCAAACATTATAATCTCCGTTCTAAAGTTAAATTTGGTAAAGTAAGAGGTCAAAATAAAGCAGATTACGATTGGATTAAAGATGTAATCAATTTAAGAAAAAGTTATCCTTCAGTTAAGGAATTTATAATCACAGTATTACACGAAATAGACCACGCAACAGATAGAAAAAAAATGGGATGGAGAAAATACGAAAAGGATTACACTGAAGCAGGACAAGATGCAGAAGATAAAGGTGGTGATTTTCACGATGACAACGAATTTGAAGAAAAAGCAGAAAGTTGGGCACGGAAAGAATATAGTAGAAAATGGAAGCAAAAATTTAGTTAATTTGACAAAACAGGGTTATACTTATTATAGGTTATGAAAACAAGCTCAGGTAAGGCCAAAGGCCGAAGATTACAAAACAAAATACGAGATGTACTTCTCGAACATTTTTCAGATAAATTAGAACCCGATGATATTCGTTCACAGATTATGGGAATGAGTGGAGAGGATATAGTTTTATCCCCTGCTGCCCGTAAATTAATCCCATATTCATTTGAATGTAAAAATCAAGAAAAATTAAGTATTTGGTCATCATTAGAACAGGCCGAGTCCAATAGTGGTGATTACCCTCCAGTTTTGATATTTAAAAGAAATAGAAGTAAAACTTATGTTACTATAGAATTAGATGAATTTTTAAAGTTAATAAAATAGAATATGTCTACTGATATAGGATTTGATAAGACTTATGTAATCAATTTAAAATCTCGACAAGAAAGACGGGATAAAATGGAAAAAACATTACGAGGACTTGATTATGAAATTGTGGATGCTATTGACGGACAAAAGTTAAAGGTAAGAAAATTAATCAAAGATGGATTACTTAATACAGAATATTATGATCCAAATGGTGTATTGACTCGTAATATTATAGGTTGTAGTTTATCTCATATTAAGGCATGGAAAAAATTTTTAAAGAGTGGTCTTGATACGTGTTTAATATTAGAGGATGATATTTTTCTTACAAGAGAAATTGTAAGAAATCAAATGGATCCAGAATTTGGAAACCCACGAATTGAATTTCAAACACTACTTGATGAGATAAATTCATTAAATGATTGGGATGTTGTATTTTTGGGAAAGAAAACCCAAGAAGTACCAGGAGAAAAAGTTACAGAAAATTTAGTAATTCCCAAGTTTGGAGTTTCAAGGTATGGAGCACATGCATATGTTATTAATAAAAATAGTGTGAAAAAATTACTTGATAAATATGTACCGATAAGTTATGCAGTAGATATATTTCTGGAGGAAGAAATTTCAAAATTAAAAGTATTTTCAGTTTCAAGGTCATTTATTAGACAGCATGGAGATTTAATTGATGAGTTAAATCTCAGTAATCCGATAGAAAAAAATAATCCAGATTCAGATACATTTTGGAATCTATACAATGAGAGAAAATTAACAACTTGTGCAGTTGATGATATAGTGGAATCAGTGGAATTTACTAATTATCCAAAGAGTTCTAATTTTACAAAGTTTGGAGATGAATATATTGTAATGATGAAATTGAGAACATATGGTTAATTTTGACCAGGAGTATGATGTATATGTAACATCAGAAGTAGGAGATTTCTCAGTAGGTGGAGTGTCGTTCTGGGTTGATAACTGGATTAGATATGTAGTTCCACATTTAAGAGTTAAACCTATTCTTATTATAGAGGTAGAAAGTTCCCCCGGTTGGATAAAATATGCAAAATCAGTTGTGTCAATTACAGATAGACCAGGAACAGAACACAAGTATGAATGGAAATATCCAGGATTACAATTAGAAAATTATTTTTCATTACCCACTCCTAAATATACTGATAAGATAATAAAAAATGCAAAAAGGGTTCATTTATTATCTTGTCCGCTTGCGGCGGCACATGGAAGAAAAAATAAAGAGGTTATTGAAAAATACGGTAATATTGATAGTATTGTAAGTCATAGTTCACAGGGGGAAACTTCTGGAGTAGTTAGAAAATATTTCTATCATAGAAGGTCAAGAGAAAGATTTGGTCAGAATCAAAGAATAGAATTTCATGAGGGATTAAATGAGATTGCTAAAGAAACAGTTTGGATAGGAGTAAATGAACGAGACGAGAGTGATCATCACATTCCAAATTTTTATAAGTTTAAACATAATTTAAAGGCGATAGATAGTAATGTTGTTGGATATGCTGCAAGATCAGAGGCAAGGAAAAACTTTCATTATTTACAAAATATAAAATCGATTGCTCTTACTAAAAGTGATGTTATTGATTATTGGGAAAGTATGTTTAAAAAGAAAATAAAATTTAATAATGTAACAGTAGACCCGTATTCAAGAGGAAAAGTTGAAAAATTTTATGGAAGTTCTAAATGGGGTATTTTTCATGGTGCATATGTAAAAGAACCATTTGGATATAGTATTTTTCAAGCAGTAGATTATGGTAAAATACCAATAATAAGTAAAGATTGGTGTAAAGATATGGATTATCCATTTAGGGCAAATACTGTTAAACAATTTGAAACTCAAGTTGCTAAAATAAAAGAACTTTCAGTAAAAGAAAGAGATACTTATTTAGAGAAACTTAGATCATATTTATCAAAATTTTCGAGTGAAATTGAATGGAGAGATAAACTTTTAAGTATTTATAATAAATCAGAAGATGGTACTTGGTTACCAGGCAAGTTACAGCCGAGTAGTTTATAATGGATTCAAGTAAATTAGTATATCTTGTAGATAGAACAATAGGTTCAAAAGGACAAAAACTCAAGAAACAAAATGAGTATATGTATTGGAGTCCGTTTGTTTCACATCACAAACCTAAATTACAAATTAATATAGTTACAGGTAAATGGCATTGTTGGGTTTCTAATGCGGGCGGTCATAATCTATTTCAGTTATTTAAAAAGTTAAATGCTACACGAGAACAATTTACAGAACTTGGAACTATTGTAGGTGACAAGCCATATAAGAAACGAAATGACGATAGTGAAAAGAAAAATAAACAAGTAGAATTACCAAAAGAATTTTTATCTTTATCATATAAACATCCATCTCCAGTATACAGACACACGATATCTTATTTGCAAAAACGAGGGATAACATATGAAGATATTTTAAAGTATGGGATTGGTTATTGTGATGAGGGGTTATACACAAACAGAATTATTATTCCGTCTTATGATGAAGATGGACAGTTAAATTTTTTTGTAGGACGAGACATATTTGAAAGTAAAATGAAATATAGAAATTCACCGACACCGAAAGATGTTGTTGGATTTGAGTTATTTATAAATTGGGATGAACCAATAGTTTTATGTGAAGGCCCATTTGATGCCATAGCAATAAAACGAAATGCCATCCCATTATTCGGAAAAACAATATTATCAAATCTCAGACGAAAGATTATTGAGAAAAAGGTAAAACAGGTATATATATCTTTAGACAGAGATGCTTTTCAAGACTCTCTAAAAATGGTTGAAGGATTTATGAAAAATAATATCGATGTATATTTTGTTAATTTACCTGAAAAAGACCCATCCGACTTGGGATTTGAGAAGGTTATTCCACTATTAAAAGAAACAGAGAAAATGAAATTTTCAGACTTAATGAGATATAAGCTGAATGGTAAAATAAAAAAGAGTATTAATATATGACGAATGTTTTAAAAGTTCCATTTCGTAAACTTAAACACATTCACCACATATCGGATATCCAAATCCGAAATCTTAAACGACACAAAGAATACGAAGAAGTATTCAATCGTTTATACGAAAAGGTCAAAGAAAACCCAGAGAATGCCGTAGCATATATTGGTGGTGATATAGCTCATTCTAAAACAGAAATGTCACCTGAGTTGATTGACCAATTATCGAGGTTATTCAAAAACTTATCTGATATAGTTCCAACAATAATTATTGCAGGAAATCACGATTGTAATTTAAACAATTTAAGTCGTTTAGATTGTTTAACACCAATCGTAGAAAATCTTAATCATCCAAATTTACATTATTTAAAGAATACAGGTGTATATAAATGTGCTGATGTATCATTTGTAGTATGGGACGTTTGGGATAATCAAAAGGATTACCCATTAGCAAAAGATGTAGAAGGTAAGACAAAAATTGTATTATTTCACGGAACGGTAGACCAATCAAAAACTGATTTAGGATTTAGATTACCATCAAAAGTAAAGATTGCTAAGTTTAGAGGTTATGATTTAGGACTATTGGGTGATATACACAAACGACAACATTTAAATAAGAAAGAAACTATTTCTTATTGTGGTTCATTAGTTCAACAAAATCATGGTGAAGGGTTAGATCACGGATATTTACTATGGGATGTTCCAAAAAGAAAATCTACATATATTCCAGTTCATAATGATTTTGGGTATTATACATTAGATGTTGATAATGGTGTAGTTCCAGATGTGGATGATATGCCAAAAAAGGCCAGGTTAAGAGTAAGGGTATCCAATACCGACTCAGTACAGCTAAAGAGGGCATTGGCCAAAATACAGACAGTATATGGTATCAAGGAGATAGTAGTAAATAGAACGGACAGATTGACAGAGAGAGTTCGTGATGGTCAAATGGTAGATGTTGGAGATATGACCAACCCCGATTATCAATATGATTTAATAGAAGATTATATAAAACGAAATCATATTGTTGATGATGAGATTTTCTTAAAGATAAAAGATATTAATGAAGAACTGAATAATCAACTTCCAGTAGAAGAAATTTCTCGTAATGTATTTTGGAAACTCAAAAAGTTTGAGTGGTCTAATATGTTCAGTTATGGTGAAGATAATGTAGTAGATTTCACACAATTGAATGGAATAATTGGATTATTCGCACCGAACGCGAGTGGTAAGTCAGCGTTATTAGATTCTCTTTCGTTTGCTTTATTTGATACATCAGCTCGAACTTACAAGGCCGATAGAATATTGAATAATAAGAAAGGTTCTTTTCATTGTAAAGTAGGATTTGAGATAAACGAAACTGAATATTATATTGAGAGAAAAGGTAAGAGATTAAAAAATGGCAAAGTAAAGGTAGATGTAGATTTTTGGATGATTGATGATAGTGATGACAAAGTTTCCTTGAATGGTGACCAACGAAGAACTACAAATGCAAATATTCGTAGAGTAATTGGTTCTTATGATGATTTTGTTTTAACAGCATTATCACTACAAAACAATTCTACAGTATTCATAGACAAGACACAAAAAGAAAGAAAAGACTTGTTAGCTCAGTTTATGGGAATGGGAATCTTTGATCAACTTTATACTTTAGCCCATGAAGAGATATCAGATATTTCAGCCATATTAAAGGATTTTAGGAAAACAGATTATGATGTGGATTTGGCAGATATAGAAAAAACTGATAGTCAATATAAATTAGTTCAGAAAGATTTACGAAGCCAAAAGAGAACATTGACAACAAGAAAAAGAGAACTTAGAGACCAGACATTAAATTTAACTAAAAGGTTACGACCCGTAGATGAATCTATTATTGATATTGAAAAATTAAGTAGTGATAAAGTAGATTATGAAAGTCAACTTGAATCAATGGATATACGACTGGGTTCATTGGGTGCAACTAAAGAAGAAAATAAATCTAAAATCGTTGAGTTAAAGCATAGAATTAAAGATTATGTTGATAAAGATGTTAATAAAAAATATCTTGATTTAATAACTTTAGAAGATGACAAAAAAGAATTAAGAATTGAAATAGATAAACTTAAAATTGATGTTCGTAATAAATTAGATAAGATAGAAAAACTTGGTATTTTAGAATGGGATGAAGATTGTGATTTTTGTATGAGTAATCCTTTTACATTAGATGCAATTGCAACTAATGAGAAGTTAGATGAAGATAAAAAGATGGCAGGTGAATACGTTTCTAATTTAGATTATCTTGATTTACAAATTGAAGATATGGGAAATATCCATGATAGTAAAGTTGGTTATGATAGGTCAATGGAAGCATTAAAAAATATTGATATAAGTCAAAATAAATTAGAATCAGAAGAAGTTTTATTAAAAGAAAGAAAGAAAAATACACTTCATCAGATTACACTTACTGAAGAAAGAATAGAAAAATATCATGAAAGTAAAAATGATATTGTTTATAATAAACAGGTAGAAGAAGAAATTGACAATCTTAAAAATTCTGTAGATGATTTAGATTATCAAGTTGAAACAATAGATAATAAAATACAAACTATTCATGGTGAAATACAAATTAATAAAACTAAGAAGAAAACTATTGTGGAAACCATGAACAAGGTGGAAGATTTAGAAACCAAATATGAGGCTTATGAATATTATATGGATGCCGTTAAACGAGATGGTGTTCCATACGAACTTATAGAAAAAGCACTTCCTACTATTGAGGGTGAGGTCAATGATATTCTTGCACAAATGGTAGATTTTGGTATCGTATTAGAAATGGATGGTAAGAACATCAATACTTATCTTGCTTACGATGAAGATAATGTCTGGCCTCTTGAGCTAAGTAGTGGTATGGAACGATTTATATCTTCTCTTGCAATGAGAGTTGGTTTAATCAATGTCTGTAATTTACCACGTGCTAATTTCTTAGCTATTGATGAGGGATTTGGTAATATGGATTCAGATAATCTTAATTCTGTTTATATGTTATTTCAATATCTAAAATCTCAATTCCAATTCGCATTTATTGTATCTCATATTGAATCCATGAGAGATACAGTTGATTCACTTCTTGAAATTACTAAAATAAATGGTTTTAGTAATATTACTTTACCTTCTAAATTTAGTTAGAATGTAACACATTCTTTGGAGCGGGGCGTCCTTCCCGTTCCCTTTTCAAACTTAAAATATGTTGATTAAGTACACCACTCATAGTTGTGCTCTCTTCCCTAACATAGAGCCTAAACCAATCCATTAGTCTATCTTCTATTGTAAAAGAATATTTCTTCTTCATACCGATATTATCCTTACTTTATACATACAATAAATAGTAAGAATTTCCAGTTTTGATATTTATTAATGAATAAATCTATTCGGGAGAATTCATTGGCAGTATTAAGACGTTATAACAGATATCAAGGATTAAAAGATTTAGATGTCTTTATTGATGATAGTGCGCCAATTTCACAATATTTTAATGTTGTTGAAGTTCCAGATATTATCACTCAAGGCCGAAGTTCATTTTTAGTAGGTGGTTCTCCGTTATTAAAAGACAATGTAGAATTAAAATTTGAAATAGTAAATGATGCAAGTGGTAAGGTAGTTTATACAGAGGCAATACCTAATTATCTTGAAGGAACATCTCGTAGAGTCTCTATTGAAGTGTATGATGATCCTGATTTATTTGGTGATGCCACTATGTATTTTGTTGGTGAATTGAGTCCAGATAAAGTTGATGTTCCAGTAGAATGGTTGGACATTTATAATGTTCGTTGGTATACTAAAATTTATATTAGTGGGGCTGGTGTAAATACTGAACCAATTTATTTTTATAAACAACCATCAATGTGGGTTGGTGAAATTGTAAAGGGGTTTGTAACAACTACTTATCCTACTGGTTCTGTAACTCAAAGTATAGGAACAGTATCGGGAGATCCATTACCAGGAACAGTAGGTACTTCCCCCATAAAGGAAGAAGCACCAGGCGCGTTTGTAGAACAACTACAGAACTCATACACTTCAAAGATATATGGTGGCGGTGGAAAGAATGCAGGATTTAATAGTAGAGGCAGACGGGTAAGACGGTCATCTCCTGAAGTAGAAAAATTTACAATAAACCTTGATAGTGGAGAGGTGGGATTTGATGCAAGACACATTGGGGCAACCTTTAAAGTAAATAACCCACAGCCAAAATCAACATTTGTAACAGAATCATATCATGAATTTCCTGGAACATTTGAAACTACCATTAAAGATGTTAAAAATGAATCAACTTTAATTCCTACTAAAGAATTTGTTATAACAGATACACGATATCCAGAAGGAAATACACAGAGAGATGTAATAGTTCCACTTGATAATACGGCATATACAATGTCATTTCAACCCGCACCTACTCATTCAACGAGTACGGTTAATTTCCGTTCATTTGCAGATGTAAGAATATCTAAGATGAGAACATTTTCTGGTGATGTTCATAGAGTAAAATTATATTCTCGTAATAAAGATGCGTTTGGTGATTTTGAACAAATAGCAGATACTCCGATAGAAAGTCCAGAGTTGTTATATGATATTTATAGTCCAGCCGGTTCTCGTAGAATTGGTTACTTTGATACTCAGGACGTGATTAATACATATTGGGAGAGTGGAAGTAATACTACATTAACCAGAGATTCAAGTATTTTACTTGATTCGGTATATATATCTGGATCAAGTCTCGCAGAAAATTCAATATTAAAGGCCCAAACCACAGGTTCTTTACCAATAACATTTGTTAAAGATATAGAATATGCAGTTAGGGCAAGAATAGTTGGCAGAAAGTCACTTAAAACAGTTGATAGTGATGGTAATACTGTAAATAAGGCAGAACTCGGAATATTTTTATCGGGATCTGCGTTTGAATCCAATCATGAGTATGGAAGTGACTTTGGATATCAAATGACTCCTCCAGGAGAATCGAAAGGCGGATTTTTAACAATTCCTGATTCTGTTTCGGAGAGATTAGATTTTGGAATAGTTGAAGAAGTATTTCAACCACTACGAAATGGAACTGCAGTTTTACAATTTGGTGCACCGTCAGGTTATTGGAATATTTCTGATGTATCTATAACTCCTGTAGCAGATACAGGATTTTCTCCTGATTGGATTAGGGTAGTTGCACCAGTTCCACCACTTTCACAAGAACGACCAGATGATTATGAATTTATAGCAGAGTTTTATGATGTAAACAATAATATAGCAGATACAATATCTCATGTAAGTGCATCCACATTCCAAGGTGGAAATTCTTACATACTTGGGGATGATAATGTATTAAGTGGTTCTATGTTTATTGGAAATGCTATTGGTGGTGGTATAGAAATGGCTGGAGTTGGTTCTGGATTTGTTCGGTCTATTGGTTATCTTGGATTTACAAGTGGTTCGGCAGGAACTGGTGGACCTGGATTTATGATGTGGAGTGGTTCTGTTTTATCTGATATAACAGATGAATATGATGGAGTTGGATTAGAATTATTTGGTAGTTCTACAAGTTATTTGAGATATAGAACCAATCCAAGTGATCTTGATATTAGAGCAGATGCATTCTTTGTTGGTAATGAAAATTCACAATTTATAAGTGGTAGTGGAAATAATATAGAAATAAGTTCATCCAATTTCCATGTACAGCCCGATGGTGATGTTGTAATGCAAGGAACTATTACAGCCGATGCAGGTAACATTGGTGATTGGCAAATTGTAGATGGTAAGTTAAGTGGTAGTAACGCAACATTAGACGCAGTAGGTGCAGCACTTTATCATACTACAAAGGGACCTGGTAGTGATACTTCAGCAGCATTTGATCTCCGAAGAGATGAATATTATATAGATTTTACACCGAGTGAGGGAGATACAGCAACATCTGGAAAGTATTATGTTAAGTTTGGTCCTAATTTTTCTGTAAGTCAAAGTGGTGTGTTATTTGCAAGTGGAGCAGTTTTTGAAGGACAGATAACAGCATCTACTGGACGAATTGGTGGAGCAGATATAGAAAGTGCATCATTAGCTTATTCACCATATTGGAGAATATCTGCTTCCGCAGATACATCAGATCCAGCATCATTTATTTCATCAAGTAGATTTAAAGTTTCTGCTGGTGGATTAGTTACGGGTTCTGCTATCTTATTAGGTGATAAAGGTGGTGGAAATTATTTACAATTCATAGATGATACTTTGACGGTTGAAGGTGATATTACGGTTAATAGTATTAAGACACCTGCTACAATCGGTGGAGTTGCATCAACTACTCTAAATGCATCATCTTCTATATCTGCAACTGGACTTGCACGATTCGTATCTGCATCTATTGGTGGATGGACAATTAATTCCACTCAAATATCACAAAGTGGTATGTATATGGATTCTTCAGCTAAGGAATTGGTTATTGGCAGTGCAACTTTTGGTTCAAAGGGAATACAATTAGATTATAATAGTGGAACACCAAGAGCTTATATTGGTGACGGTTCTTCTGAGTTTTTAAAATTTGATGGTTCATCTCTATCAATACAAACACAAGATGCACATATAAGTGGTAGTTCAATAACTCTAAAGGCACCGGATTTCTACCTCGGTGATAGTTCAAATTATGTTAGTGGAAGTGGTGGAAATTTAGCAATTTATAGCACAGGAGCAACTACATTAAGTGGTAGTAGTATTCGGTTAGAGGCCCCGCGATTCTTTTTAGGTGGACAATCACAATATGTTAGTGGATCCAATGGAAACATAGAGATAAGTTCTTCTAATTTTCATCTTACTAATGCAGGCGATGTTACAATGGCAGGTACGGTTACTGCAACTGCTGGTTATATTGGTGGATGGACAATTAATTCAACGAACCTTGCAAGTTCAGGTGATGCAGGAATCAGACTTAATGCAAACGGAGACAATGCAGAAATATCCATAAACACTCATACTTTTGCAGGTGAAGGAATCCAACTGGGTTATAATAGTGGAAATCCAAGATTCTATGTTGGTGATGGAGCACAAGATTTTTTAAGATATGATACGAATAATGGTGTAGAAATAAAAACAGCCATTTTCAAACTTGATACAGCAAATTTAGATATAGATAGTTCAACTAATAGTGGATATATTTCACTTGGTTCAACACCAAATACAAGTATTACAGGCACTAATAAAGGTATCTATATGGATGGTACTGGTGATTTCTTACTTTATGGAAGTGCTACTAACTATTTTAAGTTTGACGCATCAGCCGAATCAATTGATATAAAAAGTGATACATTTAATTTAGCAACAACTCAACTCGTCATAGATTCAGCCACGAATAGTGGTAAGATTGCAATGGGGGGAACACCACCAACTGCTTATAATAGTGGTAATGGTTTTTATGTAGATGGAGACTCTAATTTATTAATTGGTAGTGCAAGTGGAGACCATATACAATATAATGCAACATCAAATGTGTTTGATGTTAAAGTTGGTTCATTAGAATTAGATGCAACTAATATAGAAATTAGTTCAACTAATGCAAGTATGTCGTTAGGTGAGGGGAAAATTTTACTTGATGGAGCAAATAGTAAAGTTACGGTGGGTTCAACATCTACTAAACAAATTACTTTACAAGGTCACGCAGATTATGGATATATAGCAACAGGCAAAACATCTGCAACATCAACAACTGCTGGATTTTGGTTAGCAAATAATGATACAGACCCAGAATTTCATGTTGGTAATACAACTGATTATATAAAATTCGATGGTGGAGAAATTGATTTAGCTTCTCGTAAACTTGAAGTTTCTGCATCAACCATTCAAGTATCTACGGCAGAATCTTCTATGAGTTTTGGACACACCGCAGCAGATCCACGGGGTAAAATTATTATCGAAGGTAAGGATACACCAACATTTAGAATGGGACCAGATGCAGACTTTATTAGTTTAGCTACTGGTAGTGGTATCTATATGGATGGGGATGGTAATTTCCGTTTTGGTGATGCAGATGGTGGTATAGTATTTGAAAATGGAAGTTTTGCAATTACTGGTTCTGATGTTGATCTTAATATTACTGATTTGAATATTAGTGCAACAGGATTTAAATTATCTTCTCCAGAAGCTTCAATGTCGTTGGGAACAGACCAAGAAATATATATGAAAGGTGGAAATAATAGTCCATATATTGCAATACAACCAGGTGTAGCTGTTCCAGATAAAAATTATGGTGAATCAGGACTATTTTTTGGAGTAGTAACAGGTACAACACCAAAGGTTTCATTCGTAGGAACTAATGGACATTTAAAAATGGATGGTAGTACTCTTGATATAGACACTACCACTTTTGAACTTGATGCAAACGATGGTGATTTACAAATTTCATCTACACAGAAGTCTATGTCACTTAATGACCAAACGATTGTAATGGATGGAGCAAATGCAAAAATAATGGTTGGTTTAGATGCTACTAAACGAGTTACTATACAAGGTGGTGCTAATGATAACTTTATGGTTATGGGAAGTAAATCTTCCTTTACTCATTTTGACCAATCCACACAAGGTATTATTATTGGGATGGACTCAACTGTTCCAAAATTCGAATTTGCTGGAAGTGCTACAAATTACATATCCTATGATGGTTCAAATTTTGACATAAAACTTTCACAAGGTTTAGAATTAGCAGCTACTAATATACAACTTTCATCAACACACGCTTCTATGAGTTTAGGTGGTGTACCAGGAGCATTGGCTAATATAACATTAGATGGTGCAAACTCTAAGATACAAGTTGGTGCTACTGGTTCAAATTCAATAACGTTACAGGGTGGAACAGCGGATAACTATATGGTTATGGGAAGTAAGAGTAGTTTCACACACGAGGGAAGTGGAACTGCTGGTATTATTATCGGTATGGACGCGACCAACCCACAAGCAGAATTTGTTAAGGATTCAGGTAATTATTTTATTTTTGATGGTTCAAGTGGTGTAGATATTAAAACTACTAATTTTGAATTAGATGCGAATACTGGTGATTTACAATTATCATCAAACCATAAATCTATGAGCCTTGGTGATGGTAAAATTAAATTACAAGGGGCAGCCACACCATATGTTCAAGTAGGTACAACTAATCCAATTACTTTAAAAACTGATGGTACTGATTCATATATGACTATGGGAAGTAAAACTTCTTTTACTCATTACGATAAATCAACTGTTGGTATTATTATCGGAATGGATACAGGAGTTCCAAAGTTTGAATTAGCAAAAGATAGTAAAGATTATTTAAGATGGGATAGTACAGACGGACTTGATATAAAAACAAGAAATATGGAAGTAAGTGCTTCTAATATTCAAATCTCATCATTACACGCAAGTATGAGTATTGGTGATCCCGCTTCGAGTGGTGGAGCAATAGTTTTACACGCAGATGGAACTGATAAGATGTTGAAGTTTGGTGGTAAGACTACATTTGACCAAACAACTACTGCTGGATTAATAATGGGAATGGACGGAACGTCACCAGAATTTGATTATACGGTTGGAACTTCTAACGATCAATATGTTAGAATGTTAACATCTGGTATCTTTATGAAAGTTCCAAACTTTGAATTAGATACTACTAATCTTGATATAAGTTCTACAAATAGAAGAATACAAATTTTTAACGCCTCGAATAAAGAAGTAGTTAGAATTGGTGAGATAAGTGAAGCCGCGGGAGATGAATTTGGTATAAAAATGTATGATGGAACAACATCTGGAAGTGAACATGATGATGATGGATTTAGCGATGTTCTTGCTATGTTTGGTGGACAAGGAAATAAAATTGCTGGATGGGAACTTACAGGAACTCAAATTAGAAGTATTCCAGCGGCAGGTATGGGTGAACAGTTTGCTGAAGGTGAAGTAGGACTTATTCTACAGGCTAGTGGTTCAATAGAAACATCAGATTTTGTAACTGGACTTAAAGGTTGGAGAATAAGTTCACTTGGAAATGGTACTGCAGAATTTGAAAATGCAAGAATTAGAGGAACATTAGCAACTACTGTATTCGAAAAAGAAAGTGTGAATGTTGTTGGTGGACAATTAATGGTTGCAAATTCAACAACACTTGAGTCATTGAAAGATGTAAGTGGTAGTATTATATGTGGAGTTCCATCTATGTCAGCAGCAAGTACAACGATGAGTGTTGCAAATGTAAGTGGATTTAGGGCAGGTGAAATATTAAAATCTAAAAAGGTTAATAGTACTGGATTTACGGTAGAGTATTTATATATATCTGGTTCACAAAGATATACAGCGGCAGGTTCACCTTATTCAGCCTCTATTGCGGCAGCAAATATGGGAGCTGTAGACCCTGATGGATTAGCGGGGGAGATATATGTTGAACGTGGTCTTGGTCAAACTGTATCTACAGGTTCAGTTATAGGAACATTGGATGGTGCAATCGATGATAGTGTAACTGACATAACTTTAAGTACTGGTACAGGTTACGCAAACCAATCTATATTGAAGATAGATGATGAAAGAATGAAAGTTGTATCTCATTCTATTGGTGGTGGTTTAGTTGTTGTAAGAGATTTTCATGATACTACAGCCGCGGCACATAGTGATGGTGTAGATGTTCATGTTATAAATACAGATAATGAATTTTTAGCGGGATTAGTTTCAACTCCAGAAACTTATGAAGAAGGTCAAGTTTTTGTTTCAACTGGTGTATATGCACCAGCAGATGATGTATCAAGTGGTTATATTTTAATGAACGCTAATCCAAATGATATTTCAACACCATATATGGATATTGTTGAGAGAACTGGTAGTGGTGTTTATGATTTACAATTACGAACAAGAATAGGTGATTTAAGTGGTTTAAGTTCTGCATATCTATACGGAGATGAAGAACCGGGTTTTGGTATCTATACAGAAAATGGATTTTTCAAAGGTGCTTTACATGCAATGACAGGATCTATTCACGGTATTCTTCATGTAGCAACGTTAGCTGGTGGAATAGAAACAGGAGCAAAAATTTCTATTGGTAGAAATGTTTCTGGAACACAAGATGGAATTTATATAAATAATAACAATTATTGGTTTACAGATGCAGAGTGGAGAGTTGGAGATGGAACTAATTATCTTCATTTAACTGGTAGTGGTGGTAATCTTGGAAATGATTTACGTGTTAATCTTGAAAAATTAGAATTAAACGCCGGAGGTGGTAATTTAAAAATATCATCTACTAATAAATCAATGTCGTTTGGTGATGGGGATATAATTTTCCAATCATATGATGCAACTAATTCATGGGGAAGAATTGGGGCAACCTCAACTAAAGCAATATACATTACTGGTTCAGATCAGGTAGGGGCAATTAGAAGTGGGAAAACAAGTGTAAGTGATACTACTGAAGGATTTTGGATAGCAAATAATAACGCTGATGCGGAATTTGTAGTGGGTGATGGAACAGATTATCTTAAATTTGATGATAATAATTTGACCATTAAAACAAGAGAATTTGAATTAGATGCGGATACGGGTGATTTACAAATATCTTCAACTCAACATTCTATGTCTTTTGCAGATGGAACATTAAAGTTAGGAAGAGCAAGTAATGGTATTTCTTATCTAAGAGTCGGTAGTACTCTTGGAAAGGATGTACAAATAACAGGTAGTGCAACATTAGGTGTTATTAGAAGTGGTAAAACATCAGCAGCAGATACTACTGAAGGATTTTGGTTAGCAAATAATAACGCTGATGCAGAATTTGTTATAGGGGATTCTACCGATTTCATCAAATTCGATGATAATGAACTCGAAGTAAAAACAAGAAAATTAGAATTAGACGCTGGTGACGGAGATGTACAGATTTCTAGCACTCATGCATCTATGAGTTTAGGTGGTAAAAAGATTGTATTAAAAGGAGACTCAAATCCATTCATAACAATTAATTCTGGAAGTGCTAATGATATAAAACTAAAAACAGACGGAACTGATGCATATATGGTTATGGGTAGTAAAGATGATTTTGGTGATGAGGGTAAAGATACTGCTGGTATTCTAATTGGTATGGATTCCAACAACCCACAAGCAGAGTTTGTTAAGGATTCAAGTAATTACTTTATCTTTGATGATGGAGTTGATATTAAGACAGATACTTTCCAATTAGATGCAAGTGGTGATTTACAATTATCATCTACTCAAAAGTCTATGAGTATTGCAAACGGAGCTATTGAATTAGCTTATTCTGCATCCACTCAAGCATATATGAAACTCGGTAGTACTGGTGGTCAAGGTATTGAGATGACTGGTAGTAACTATGGTGGAACGATTAGAAGTGCAAAGGAAAATATTAGTGATACTACTGCAGGGTTTTGGTTACACAATCAAGCAGGAACTACTGAATTCCATGTTGGTGATTCAACAGAATATATTAAATTTGATGGAACAGATTTATCTATAGCTTCAGCCCATCTTGATATTACAGCATCTAATATTGATATGACTACTGATGAATTTCATTTAGATGCGACAGATATAGAAATATCATCAACTGAAAAGTCAATGAGTTTGGGTTACAATACCAGTGCAGCTCACGGACTTACAATGGTTGGTGGTTCTACATCTCAAATAGGATTTGGAACAAAAGATAGTTACAGAATGAAATTGGTGGATAATGGAAGTGATTCTTATCTACAAGTTGGTGCACCAACATTTGCAAGCCCTGCACAAGCTGGTATTTTAATTGGTAGTGATAATGGTACTGCTGAATTTCACATTTATAATGCTGCAAATAAAAAGATTTCATTTGATGGTAGTGATTTTGATATAAGAACTACAAAACTTTATTTAGAAACCACAGGTTTAACATTAAGTGGTGATAGTGGAACTGATACAAGTAATTACTTGACATTAGGTTCTGCAACTTCTGTGGATGATGGTGAGGGATTTTATGTAGATGGTGGTGGAAATTTTAGAATTGGAACTGCCACAACCGTTGCTAGTCCATCATATATGAAGTTTGCTTCTTCCGCATTAAGTGTTAGGACTTCAAATTTAGTAATTGATACGAGTAAAATAGATATAACAACCGAACATGGTGGTATGATTGCACTTGGAGCAAGTTCAGCATCGTTATCTGATTTAAGTTCAACTGGTATTTTCCTAAGTGGTAGTGGTGCTTTCAATATACAGAAAAACGCTAGCAATTATATTAGATTTGATGGTACTAATGCAATGGAGATTGCATCAAGAACATTTACACTAAAGGGTGGTGGAAGTGCAGGTGCACCAAAATTATACATTGCAGGAACTACTTCAGCCGGTGTTATAGCATTAGATACTTCTGATGCAGATGCAGCAACTCGTGGAAGTGGTACTGGTATTTATATGAATCATAGTGGTGAGTTTAGAGCTGGTGTAGGTGGTGGTAATAGAATTGATTTTGATGGAAGTAGTACTCTAACTATACAATCTGATACTTTTGATTTACTAACTTCCACACAACACATATCATCATCTAATGGTGGTGTTATTGCAATGGGAAAAGCCATTCCGAAAGATTTTAATGATACTGGAATCTTTTTAAGTGGTAGTGGTGAGTTTAATTTACAAAAGGATTCAAATAATTATCTAAGATATACCACAGGTGGTGGTATGGATATAGCATCTCAAAACTTTACATTAACTGGTACAAGTGGAACTATATCACTTGGATCTTTGACAGATGTTAATGACATTGCCGATGCCGATACTGGATTTTATGTAGATTCAAGTGGTAATGTATTAATTAAAGCAGGTGCGGCCAATACTGGTTATCTTAGAGCTACCGATGATAATATTATACTAAAAACATCAGAGTTCTATATAGGAGATCATGCCAATTATATTAGTGGTAGTGGTGGAGCCATTGATATAGCAGCAGATACATTTGATTTACAGACCACCACAATGATATTGGATAGTGGAACTAATAACGGAACTATTAGATTGGGTTCAAGTGCGGGACCATCTTCGGTATCTGCATCTACTCAAGGTATTTATATGGATGGAAATGGAGATTTCCAAGTATATGGAGATGCGGATAATTACCTTAGATTTGATGTTAGTGATAAGTTAGAATTAAAATCAGAAAACTTTGAATTAGATACTCCAGGATTAGATATTGTCGGAACTGATGCTTCAACACCAACAAATAATAAAATCACTTTGGGTGCTACAGCAAATAGTAATGTTTTAGGTTCAAGTCAAGGTATCTATATGGATGGTGCTGGAAATTTCTTACTTTATGGGAGTGCAGAAAATTATTTTAGATTTAATGCAGGTGGTTCATCCATTGACATAAAATCAGATTTATATGATTTAAATACTACCAACTTGAGAGTTTCATCATCTGCTGGTGGAACTATAGCAATGGGAGAAATTGTTCCAAAATCAATAAGTGGTTCGGGAATATTCCTAAGTGGTTCAGGTGATTTCTTAGCCGGTAATCATACTGGTAATAAGATTCAATATAACCAAGCGGCCAGTGCCGTTATAATGAAATCAAATCTATTTAGTTTAGATGCAACAACAATAGTTATTGATTCTTCTGCAAATGATGGTAAAATAGCACTTGGAGCAACACCACCATCGGCTTATAATTCTGGTAACGGTTTGTATTTAGATGGTACTGGTAAATTCTTAGCCGGAAAGGCAACAGGAGAAAGAATCCAGTATGATGGAAGTAATACTTTAATAATGAGTTCTTCTACTTTCATATTGGGAGATGAAGGAAGTGCATATATAAGTGGTTCAAATAGTAATATAGCAATAAGTTCATCAAACTTCTACTTGGCCAATGATGGTAGTCTGAACGCCGGAGCAGGTGCATTTACATTAGATACAAATGGTAATGTATTCATGTCTGGTTCAATAAGTTCAAGTATAGGTAATATTGGGGGATGGAGAATAGAATCAGATAAATTAGCTGGTAATGGTGGAATTATAACTTTAGATGCGGAGAATGGAAGAATACTTGCAGGAACTGGTACTGATATAATTAAAATAGATGCCAGTGATTCTGATTATAGAATATGGGTTGGTCACGGTACTGCAGGATCAGCTCCATTTAGAGTTGAAAAGGATGGTGGATTAATTGCAACTGATGCAGACGTTGCGGGAGTAATACGGGCAGCTACTGGTTACATAGGTGGATCAGGTGGTTGGACAATTGCAACTGCCAAATTACATTCGGGAACTAACATAACACTTGATTCAGGAACAGATGAAGTTCAAATAGATGGTAGTGGTGCATTAGGAATGTATTTTGGTCCACATGGGGAACTTAATAGTTCGGCAGAAAACGCTACGGGAAGTTTTTGGATAACACGAGATGATTTCAGTCGTCAAATTTTTAGAGTTGGGGATCAATATCAATTCTTAAAATTTGATACTGGTGGAACTCCTAAACTTTTCGTTAGTTCGAGTGATTTTCTACTGGGAGCTCCGAGCACAGCATTTATTAGTGCTTCAAATGGGAATATAGAAGTAAGTTCATCTAATTTCCATGTATCGTCAAGTGGTAATGTATATGGTAGAGATGTTTATCTTACCAATGGAAATTTTGAGGGAACTGTTAATGCAAATGCTACTATTCAAGGTGCTACAGTTAAAACTGGTGGGGGCAACCAGAATATATCCGCACATAATGTAGTCATAACTGGCCCAGATGTCCTGGGCCAAGGGGCAGGGAGTTATTTGTTTACACCAGCTTCAGGCACTCCATATCATGATGCAGACCTTAGTTGGGGAGATTTTCTGTTACTCGGTGATTCTGTATTGGGGAATGACGGGGAAACAGGTAGGATAGCATTTTATAGCGGTACTGGAATGGTATTTAAAACCACCGCTGGTACAAATTCAATAACAACTGGTACTGAAACTGGATTAACAATTGAGGTGAATCCATTTTCGGTGGCCTTGGAATCTGATGGATCCAGTTATGGAACTGATAGTCATAGAATTGTAGGAAAATATGGTGCACTTAATGCTTGGTATATGAGATCTAATAATACTGGTAAATCCCTTTGGCATATAGGATCATCTTTAAATGATGGTGTATATCCTGGCCAGATACTTGCATCAAATTTATATGATGCATCAGGTGTAGGTTTAATAACACCAATTATAGGGCGACAGACTATTGAAATTGATCATGCTGCGGATGCAACTGCAATAGAAGCTGATACCTATGTGGATTTATATTCTGGAGGGTCGAATGCCAATTTAACCGGTACATATCGTGGATTTAATTCAAAACTACGGGCTGTCACAGATCAAGCTTCACTGAGGTTAACTAAGTGGATAGGATATGATACAGATGTCACTGGTACGATGACCTATCAAATGCAGTTTAATCCCGAAGAACTGATAGGAGTACGAGGTAATATACAATTAGATGCAGATCAGCTTGGAGATACTAGCCAAGGTGGATCGGTTACTGAACATTATTCAGGTAGTCTGGTTGGTGTACAGGGGAAAGTACATATTACTGATGAGTTCCAGGCCAACCAATCTTCACAAGACGAACATCATATTACAATAACTGCTTTTAGTGGAAGTATATCAACAGAGGGCCTTGAGAACAGCCAAGCGGACAACTCGTTAATAACTTACGGGTTAAAATTAACTACTCATAGTGATGGTGATGCTGTTCAATATGGAGCTTATACAGAAGGTGAAGATTATAATTACTTTTCTGGAAAGATTGGGATTGGCGATACCACACCAGATTATCCACTTGATGTTATGGGACAAGCTTCAAATATATCTATATACGCACAATATGATGTTGCTGCTTATTCGGATATTAGAGTTAAAGCAGATATAGAAACTATTACTGAACCATTGAGTAAAGTTTTAAAAATGAGAGGTGTTACTTTTAGAAGAACTGATGAAGGTGCATCTGATAAAAGATTAATGGGAGTTATAGCACAAGAAATAGAGGATATCGTGCCTGAAGTTGTTAGTACTAATGAAATTGAAGATAGTGATCGGTTTGGTCATAAGTCAGTATCATATGGAAATATGACTGCATTATTAATAGAAGCAATAAAAGAACAACAAGAACAAATAGATGAATTAAAACAAGAAGTAAAGGAGATAAAAGATGCCAGATCCAGGTGATATGTTATTATTAGCAAAATTGGGAAGAGCGGTTGGATCGAGTGCCAATTATACTACACTAACAAAATTGGCTGCAGACGGTAGAGGTTCAACTGGAACACTAACAAAAATGAGTCATTTTGATGCAGGAACTGTTGCAAGTATGACTCTTAATCCAGATGATGGAAATTCTGGAACAACTACGGGTACTATGAACTTTACAAGTCCTGGTAGTTTATTTATATCTCGTATAGCGGGAAGATTCCAAAATTTTACTTGGACTGAAAGTACTGATGACTTTAATCTACTTACAATTGGAGGTAGCCAAGATTATACAGCGACAATTACAATATCAAGTGGATTTCCGGGGTTAGATACGGTAACCATTACAGGAAAGTTTCATGAGGCAGGATTCAGTGATGGATTTAATGATCATGTAACAGGTTATAATACGAATAAGTCAGATAATTTTAATTATGGTGACGCAGGTTAATAAATAAAAAGGTAAATAAATGGCAAATTATTTAACAACAAGTACAACAAAACCAACGACAGCTAATACTAGTCTCAGAGTTGAAGATAAGGTGATGATTGGCGCGGATGCAGATCCTTTGGTTGCTTTGCATGTTACAGGCGAAACATATGTAACTACAAATATCACTGCATATTATTCTTCAGACATAAGTTTGAAAGATAATATCAGACCGATAGAAAGTGCCATTTTTAAAGTTCAACAAATTAGAGGTGTTACATTTGATTGGAATGAAAAATCAACTGAGATACAACAAGAAAAAGGTCATGATGTAGGACTCATAGCTCAAGAAGTAGAAAAGGTTTTACCCGAAGTAGTTCAAATTCGTGAAGATGGAATCAAAGCAATTGCATATGAAAAGGTTGTACCGTTATTAGTAGAAGCCATAAAAGAACAGCAAACTCTTATAGGGGATTTATCAAATAGAATAAAGTCGTTAGAGGAAAGATAATGGCCATTCAAGATGGATTTAAAATATTAGGACTAACAATTTATGATGGTGGTGGTGGATTTGAATACCGAACAACTGGCAGTTTAACAATGAGAGCACCAGGATCTCATTCTATTGGTGTGGGTAGTGGATTTCTTGGGAGATATTATACTACTGATCCTACTGGAGAATCTGGACGACATACAATTTATTCTGCATCAATTCAGGCACGAGGAAAAAATTATTCAAGTGGTTCTTGGGGATATCAATATGGTGGTAAACCGGCTCCAGGAGAATTTATTAGTGTTGGAATTAAAGGAACAGGATCAGGTTCAATAATATTTCCAACAATAGGACAAGATAAATCTATGTCTTTTTCTGATATAAATGTTGAGAGGGGAGTTGCGGCCACCAGTAAAGCAGATATACACGAGTTATATCAAGACTTCTCATCAATTGCAGGAGATGTTCATACGGATGTAACAGGTAAACCTAATTTTGATTGGTTTCAAGGAGGACCTCGTTCAGCATCATCAGCACAGAATTATCAATCACATCCAATTCGGTTAGATGAATTTTATGGTTCTAATTATTCTCAATATGGTGGTGTTGGTTGTCTTGGAATAGGAACACCTATAACAATGGCAGACGGAACTACAAAAAATATAGAAGATGTGAATATAGGAGATATGATAAGGTCAGCAACTGTTCCTGGTATGCCATTAGATTTTGATGAAGAAGATACTTGGTCAGCTTGGAGTGGAACACCACACGGAAACCCACCTGGTTCAGTATGGGCAACTGCATATTATGATATTCAAGAGATAAATCGAGTTACACCAGCAAGTGCAAGAGTAATGGACATTTATTTTGATTATTATGATAATTATTATTTAGTGAATGGTTCTTTAAAGGCAACATATGAACATCCATTTTTTATAATAAGAGATGGTAGTTATTATTTTAAAACAACAGCCAGTTTATTACTTGGTGATAAGTTATTTAAAACAAACAATGAGTTTGAAACAATAGAAACAGTTGAGTTCGTAAATGAACCATTAGAAACAGTTAATTTAAATGTAGAAAATTTAGATGTTTATTTTGGAGGCGGTTATTTAATGCACAATGTACATGGTAAGAGTTAATGAGTTATGATGTTTATTATGCCACAGGAGGTGGTTCTTTAGTATATGGTGGAAGTGATGTTTGGGTTAATAATTGGTTACGAGAAGTAGCCCCTAAACTTAATCATCCATCCAAATTACTAATTCATCGCCGTAGACCAGATTGGAATGATAAAGTAGAGTTCGATAGTCCAATAGAAGTTATGTGGCAAGGAGATAATCCAAAAGATTTTGAAAAAATCGCGGGAGATGCCCGTAAAATTCATATCTTACACGGATATTATACACCACATAAGATAATAGAAAATAATCAAGATAAAATTGATTCGGTATGTATTCATGTATCAGTTCAATTATCTTTAAATGCCGGTTTTCATTTGGGATTACCTAAATTGATGCATTTTTCAGCAAATCGAGCGTGGGAACGAAGAATTGCACAGATAGCTAAGAAAATTATGTGGATTGGTTTGGATAAAATTCCTTTACATGACCAAGTAGATATTATTGATATACCAAATTATTATGAATTTACACAAAATAAAAAAGTATGTATGAGTAATAGAGTAGGATATGCGGCACGCATGGAAACCCGTAAATCACCACATTTCTTAGAAGGTATTGATTCATACGCATTTACCGATTTAGAAGATTGGAAGTGGTGGAAAGAAAGATGTGGATATAAATTTGAAAAAACAAGATTATATCAATTTAACTATAAGAACATACATAGGTTCTTTGATAGAGAGGATTGGGGAATATCTCATAGCTGTCATCTACATGAACCATTCGGTTATTCTATATTCCAAGCATTAGATTATGGAAAACTACCTATATTACAAAAAGATTGGCTGTCAAACTATGAATATCCATTCAGAGCTTTTGACAAGAAAGAATTTGATGAACAATTAGATAATATATCAGAGTTATCAGAGAAAGAAAGACAGGGACATTTGGATGGATTGAGGGATTATTGTAGACAATATGATAATAAGGATGAGTGGATTAAACGATATTTAGAAATATATAATGAGTAGTATATATTGATCCGGGGTACACGATAGTGTGTAACACTATATATCGCGCAAAATCCTGAAAAACGGAAATTTCTTGCACATATAATATTTATTAGTGTTAAGGACACGCAACGGGACGCGTAGTTTACGATAAATCGTCTTTTCCACGCGAATTTTTTTGGAGAACTTTTTTGGCAACACCAACAGCAGGAACTAAACTATCATTAGGAAAACTCGGTAGAGCAACTGCCGTAGATAATTCCGATTACACTTCTAAAACAAGTTTAAATAGTTGTGCCAGAGATAGTTCAACTGGCAAGTCAAGTCTTAGTGATTTTTATATAAGTGCAGTTGATAATGCTTTGGATGGTTATCCATACGTGGATGAACAAACCAACGAAATTTATACAATGACCTTTACTAATGCAAATTCATCATTTGCATCTCGTATAGCGGCAAGGGCTGATAATTTTACTTGGACTACCAGTAACGCATCACTATTTAATATGTCTGGTACTGAAGATGTTACTACTCAATACAATGCAGGTGCAATATCAGATAATACTACGCCGGGTACGTTGGAAAGTAACTTAGTTACTAATCCAGAATTTGAAAATTGGATAAGTGCAGCAACACCAGATAATTGGACTAAGAGTGGAACGGTATCAGAAAACACAAGTGGAGCAACTGGTAGTGCAGTAGAATTTGAAACTGATCGTGCATATATTGAACAATCATTTACAGTTCAAGGAAATTCTACTTATCAAATTAGTACTCTTGGAAAATCATCGAATGCAGGAAATGGAAATTTTGATATTACTATTAGTGGTAGTTATCATCAAAATACTTATACGAATACCGGAACAGGAACAGACTGGACAGAATTTAGAGAAGATTTTTACACGAGTGGTTCTGCTGGAGTGACACAGACTTTAAAATTAAAATTTGAAGCTAACATTGTAGGTGGAGTAAATCCATCATTAGATACGGTAAGATTTCAGAGGTGGGAAGGTGCCCATATGAGTGATACAGATGTAACCATTACAGGAAAGTATCACGATGATGGACAGAGTGATGGATTTAATGACCACGCGACAAGATACAACACGGCTATTACAAAAACAGTTGAAATACAAGATACTTATGGTGGTCTTGCAATTGCATGTTTCTTACCAGGAACTTTAATACTTATGGCAGATAATACTTCTAAACCAATAGAAGAAATAAATGTTGGAGATGAAGTAATGTCGTTAGATTTACCTGGACTTCCAGATGAAGATTTGGGATATTTGGAGTGGAAATCATTTACAATGAGGCCATTGGATGGTGAAGATTTAGAAATATTGGTATCGAGAAATAAAAAAACAGCATTTGTAGAAAATTTATTTTATGATTATATGGATGGATATTATAGTATAAATAATGGTTATTTAAAGGTTACGAGGGAACATGACCTTTTTACATATGCAGATAAAAAGTGGAGATGGAACACTGCTCGTGAATTAAAAGAAGGTATGAAATTATTAAATTTTTTGGGTGAAATTGTGAATATAGATTCTGTAGAATGGATAGATGGTGAAGTAGAAGTGATAAACTTTGATGTAGAACCATTGGATATTTATTATGCAGGTGGAGTATTAGTTCACAACAAAGGAGCAAGTTCTGAACCATAAATAATATGATTTGAGAATTTTTTTAACTATTTATTTAAGGATAATAATAGGTTTTATATGTCAATACTAAATCGTGGTTGGATTTACGATTCAATAACAAGAAATGAAGATTCAGGTTCAGTATCATATAGATGGACACATGGTGCCAACGACACTTATATGGGAAGTGGAATTATGTATTTTTCCATTCCATATTTTCTAAAGGCACGAGTATGTGTTTGTCTTGGTAGTGGTGGTGGATATGTGCCACGATTGATGGTTGATTGTGTTCACGAATTAAATGAAACTCAAATGTATGGTGAAGATAAATATGGTGAGGTTTATGTAGTAGATGCGACAAATGGTTTTAATGGTGAAGTTGATTGGTCTGATGAAGATAGTTTTTTACGAGAAAAATTTAATCCTAAATTTATAAACACAACAACTGAAGATGCATTTTATAACTTTTTCGTTAAACGAGATGTTAAGATTGATTATTTACATATAGATGCAGACCATACCTATGAGGGTTGTAAACTTGACTTTGATTTATATTCTACTATAATGAATG